>Ga0190313_1001054_pt1 | contig 15131 bp, 24 predicted proteins | sample 4870071011_MG_FD_169989 | JGI IMG/M metagenome (GOLD analysis project Ga0190313, IMG submission 169989) | Hydrothermal vent sediment bacterial communities from Southern Trench, Guaymas Basin, Mexico - 4870-07-10-11_MG | ecosystem: Environmental > Aquatic > Marine > Hydrothermal vents > Sediment ...
TTAGAGCTAATATGGGTAAAAAGCTATGAGAGAGCTTATTTTCAAGCTCTTAGAAGGATATTTGATAGCATATAGCATAGTGGTGTGAAGGAGTGTTATTGGGAGTAATTAAAGTGTTATTGAGCGTCTAAGCACGTACTTGTAGCCTCTCTTTAGGATATAGCTTCTACCACAGCTTGGACAGTCAACTACTCTCTTAAGCTTGGGTAAAAAAATAGTATAACCGCAATAGCATTTAAGGATGTATGCCATGCATGCACTATTAGCGATTAGCTTATAAGATTCGGTTAACTTTACTTATCGCTTAACACCTCTTGTTCGAGTTCCTTTAAATCGTTTTCAACCTTTTTTATAACGTATTCTGTGTATTCGTTGAATAGTCTAAGGTATTCGAGTTCTAACGCTTTAATTCTCCTTAGCTCCGCTATTTTGGTTTCGATGATGTTCATTAGTTTTCCGATTTTACATTCGTTGCATGTTAGTTCTTTACAGTCGTGTCTGCAATAGTTACCTAATATTACGATCATTTCGTTGAATAGCTTTCTTAGCTCGTCTATGCTGAACTTCTCCTTTAGTTCGTTAAGCTCCTTTTGTATTATTTCCATATCATTTTTTACTTTTATTAAATCCGCTCTCTTAAATCCCGACATGCTCGATCACCGTTAGTCCTTATGTCGCTCACCATATTTAAACCTTTCTCAAAATCTCATTATAATGAGGTTTTATGAAACCGTTAAATATTCGTTAAACATACGTATAAACATAACACCGAATAGACGGTAAAGAATACCTATGAATAGGCTTATATAGATTTAGGCTTACAGCAAGCTATGTCGGGTAGCTATAAGGTCAACCCTAAGCTAACTAAAGCTGTCGTAAAGGAGCTTTATGGAAAGTATCCAGCTTGGGCTATAGCTCAAGCTTTGGGATTGAAGCCACAAACTATAGTTGTGCATGCTCATAATCTTGGGATAGGGACGGGTATAGGAAAGTATAAAACGATTAAGAACAAAACTATTAGAAAGCTATTGCTTGAAGTGGTTAAAGCTAAGGTTGAAGAGATTAAAAAGCGTTTAGAGCTTGAAGGTGAATTGTAACGGTAGGATTATATACTAAGCTATGCATGCTATGTATATGTATGAGCTTAAGAGGATAGTTGATATGGAGTTTAGGGATATAATAAGACAAAACGCATGGTTAGATGATAGCTTGGACTTTCTGCTTGAAGCTATAGATTGCTATGATAGAGGTGAGAAAAGCTTAGCTGAATTCAAGCTAAGTAAAGCTAAGCAAAGCATAGGGATATGGCTTGAAAAATGTAGGTGCATGCCAGATAGGATCAAGCAAACTGTAGCTGATACAGCTTACTTGCTAATTGAAAAAGCTTGGGATATAAACGCTAATACACATGATGAGCTTAAGGTTGATGAGCTTATACAAGCTCTATACGAGCTTATTGAAACAGCTAAAATAGTATGCGTTATAGCCAGATGGGAAAAAATAAGGGAAAAAATAGATAAAAAGCTACTTGACGCTTATTGAGCTAAGACTTTATAGCATACTCAAAGAAGTGATTTACTAGCCACTTTACATAGTCATCAAGCTCATCATTGTCTTTTGGGAATTTACCTTCAATGGTATCTTTGTAAGCTACAGAGTAGCTGTCAGCATACTCAAAGCCACTGTCTTTCCAAAATCTGGCATTAAAAGTCATTTTGCTTGCTACTTCATAGTCAAAGTACTCTTTGCTAAGCGATATTACAGCATATACTTTTGTTTTGTCAGCTAATGTGTCATACTCTGCCTCTAGGGTTATCCTTAAAATCTTGAGGTTTATTGACTTCTTAAACTTGCTATACCTCTTCATAAGAGCCTCACCTCATCGGCTTATCCTTTTTAAGCCACACCTATCGCATACTTCCGTTTTATCATCTATCTTCTTGAACTTACCACCACAAAAGCAATATTCAGAAATCATCCAGTGTAGCACATCCATTTGAGCTCACCTCGCTCAATGCCTTATGTGGACATATCTCCTTAAACTCGCAATGCTTACAAGCCTTTATAAGCCAGCTTCTTGGCTTGTAAGGCTTGGGAATATAGCCATCTAAGCATGCTTTTCTAAGCTCTTTAGCTTTGTCTTGTGTATACTGCCACAAATTAGGGTCGAAAGCTATTTCAAAACTCTTAGCAGAGCCATTAACTCTGCTTAAATATAATAGGTAGCCATAGGCTTTATTAGCCATAGCCATGTAAGCGTTCAATTGCTCAACATGAGCTTCATTAGGCTTATCTGGCAATTTAGTAGTAGTCTTAAGCTCTAATACGTAATCATCAGCTACTATGTCAGCTACGCCAGCTATAGCAAACTCTGGCATTTCATACTTGAGATATACATCTTTCTTAGCATTTAGCTTAGCTGCCAGCTTGTCGAGTATAAAGCTATGTATTAGCCTACCACTTGCTCTGTAGTATCTATTCTTGCTATCCTCTTTGCTATCTTGCTTGGTTATTCTGTAGTAGCTCCTTGTGAGACAGTCAGTGATATAGCTAATGCTATTGTAGCTTGCTTCAAAGTTTGTTTCATTAAGATATTCAAGCCATATCTCATCGATTAGCTCCTCGATCATACTTTATCACCTAAATCTTTCTTCTTTAGTGTATTGCCACATATCGGACACAATAGCTTAACATAGCTAAGCTTGCACTCTGGCATTATGTAGCATAGCTCTTTAGCTATTTCATCAAGCCTTAGCTTAGCTTTACAGCTTGGACAAATAATAAAAGATTTAGCCCTCGATCTCATGCCTTATCAGCTCCTCTAATGTGTAATCGTAGTCATCAGCTATATCGTAGTCTTCAGCTTTAACTTCTTCTGGCTTACTGTCTTCTTTAAGCACATCAGCAAATAATGTATCTCCTTTTACCAAGCTATCAATAGTAGCGTCATCCAGCTCAATGCCAAGTGTATCAAGCACGGCTTTGAGCTTATTGAAGTGATGATCAAGCTCGCTCTCAGCTTGCTTAGCTAATGGCTTAGCTGTAACCTCATCTTGCAATAGCTTAAAGATAGCTCTGCTTATAGCTGGCTCTAAGTACTCTACTCTGTTATTGCTATTGTAGTTAAGCCATTTGTAAGCTTGATCTCCTTTGTGTATCAAATCTACGTAAGTTAGCCTTTCTATAAACGGATCTGGATCAACACCACTTTGAGCTATAAAGTTAGCCAGCTTTTCCCTATAGCCAGCTTGTGAGCTACTTATTGTGTAGTCATCTAAGCTTAAGTTTCTTATATTTCCCATGAAGCAAAAGCCTACTATGTTATTGTAGTCTTCAGCTTTGCTGGATATATCTCTAAGCCAATAGCCTTCTGACATGCCAGTTAGCAGTATCTCATAGCTTTCTCTAAATACATCCTTCCTTCTGCCAGCTATCTTATCAAATTCATCTATGTACAAGGTACTATACCAATACGTTAAGCCGTACTTGCCACTTCTGCCATCATATACAAGCTTAGCTGGACTTGGCATAACTGTAAGATATGAGCGTGTTAAGCCTCTTAGTATCTTAGCAGTCTTTGTTTTTCCAAATCTTGGTGGCGTGAAGTGAGCTACATGGATAGCTTTATCATCATAGCTAAAAATAGGTAGAAGCATAGCTATCTTTGTAGCTATAGCTGGCATAGCTGGCTTGTAGCCAATAGCATACATGCATAGCTCTATTGGCTTATGCTCATTTAGTAGCTCTTTAGCTCTGTCAAAGTCATAAGTAGCTGTGTAATACTCCTCTATGTCAACGAAGTATATAGCTTGGACATCTGACTTAGCTACCTTGCTCTTAAGCTGTGCTTTAATGTATATTTGCTGATTGCTCGATTCAAGTACCATATCTAAAACGTCATCTGTTAAATCTGTAGCTAATATGCCAGCTTTGCAATAGAAATAGACTTTGTTATATCTATGAGCTATCTTAACGCTCTCTGGCTTGAATATTATCTTAGCTTTATCACGATAGGCTTTCTCAAGCCATAAGCTATTGTTTGATGGGAGTAATAGCTTTAATAGCTTCTCTTGCTCCTCTTTGCTAAAAGCTCTAAACGTTAGTATATCGCTATCATCAAGCTCCTTAAAATACTTAGTAAAGCTTACAAGTGGTAGCTCTGTCATGATCTCACCTTATAGCCTTCTCAAAGCCTTCTTTCTTATTAATCTTGCTTCTCTTAGTCTTACTTCCTAATAGCTTGTCTATCTCAGCTTTTAAAGCTGTTAAATCCCTACCGCTAAGCAATACCATAGGCTTTCCTCTAACCATCTTGTAGCTGTTTAAGAATAGCATATAGCCATACTTCCCTTGCTTTAGCGTTATCTTGCTTTCAGCTTGCTGTGCTTGATTGCTTTGCTTAGCTGTGCTTTGCTTTTCAGCTACACCGTTAGCCAGTCTCTCTACTGTCTCTGCTAATCTGCTTACTATATCCTCAAGCCTATTCAACCTCTCCTCAATCCTATCACTCATACCCTCACCTCTCACATTTAACTTAGCGTTAGAACTTATAAATCTAACGCTATAAACCTCACCACTACTTTTGTGTAAGCTTGGATTATTCACTACATAATTAATAGCTTTATCAACATCCAAGCTATTACGTAAAAATCGCCAATTGATATAACAACCATGCTTGGCTAATTCAGAGCTTAGCTTTTTATCAATCCTACGATTCACCAGAATAACAGCATGAGCATGTTTAGGCTTATCAACTATACACCAAGCCAGAATCTTAGCTTTGAGCTTATCTAATAGTTTAAAAAATAGGTTTATATTTCCTCTATAATTCAATAAGTAAGCCAGTAGCTTAGCTCTTACCATCTATAGTAAGCTAATCTGTTTCGTCTTTTTAGGTTTAAAGCTTTTAGCTTTGCCAGCTTTTTCGTACTTTAGCTCATAGCCACTATAATAGAGCAAATACCTTAGAAAGCTGGCGAATTGTCCTCTAATAACTGTGTTCTTAGCTACATATACTCTTTTGCTCTCTATTTCTATGTAAACGTAATCTGCCATGTCTTCAGCTCTTAGCTTTAAGTAGTAAAGATCACCAATTTTGGTTAAGTAAGCTTGAACTGGCTTATTAATGCTCTTTCTGTACTCAATCCACTCTTTAAGCTGGCTAAAGTTTTCTGGCTTGCTTGCTATTTTAATCTTGATTAATCTGCCTTTGCTGTGTTGATAGAAATGGTATACAAGCTCAAGCTTTGTGTTTGTTGGTACAAAGCTAAGCTGTTTGAGCCATTCTTGATCAAAAATAGGAAGAGAAGCTAAAACTTGATCAAGCTTAGCCATAAGCTATCCCTCAGCTACTTAGTAGCTCTTCCAAATCCTTCTTTATTAGCTCAAGCTCTGCCCAAAAGTCTTCATTTAGCTCTTGCATAGCTAGGTGTAGCTTCCTCTCTTCTTCCTCAAGCCTTCTCTGAATGTATCTCATTGTCATTATTAGCCTTATTTTTACACTGTCTATTGGACATCTATCGCAATCTCTATGTTCACAGCTCTGGCAGTATTCAGCCAGCTCTCTTACACAGCTTCTTAAGCTATTAAACAGCTCCTTGCTTTCTCCATACCCTAACACAGCCAGCCTCTCACTCATACCCCCTCACCGTTAGAAAGTATGAAGCTAATGCTATATAAAGCTTTCGGTCAGTAGCTATTTAATAAAAAAGAAGTATTAAGCTAAAGCTTCATTTAGAGCCTTAATCTTAGCTATCTCAGTTAGTGAAGCTTCATAAAGCTCTTCTAACTTTTTACTAAGCTCTATCAGTCCTAATGTCTTAAAGCCAGCTATAGCTGTTTTCAATGCTTGAGCTGGCAGGTGTTCAGCATTTAGTAGTATTTCAGCATTGCTAAAAGCCAGCTCTATCTCAGCTAAAGCATTAGCTATCTTCTTTCTTGTCCTTGTCCTTAGTTCTCTCCTCGCTACTCCTTTCTTATCGCTATTCCCAGTTACAAGCTTGTACTCCTCTACACTGAAGAACCTCATATTAGCTATTCTAACGTTATAGCTTATAAACCTATCGCTTATTCAGTATGATCTCATAGAGCCTATCTATGCGGTCATATAGATTCATGATAAGCCTCTCATGCTCCTTTAGCTCATCTCTAACATCTTTGAGCTGGCTTTCAATAGTGTGTAAGCGAGCATCAAGCTCAAACCAAGCTTTTATAGCCTTAGCTAAGCCATTAAACACTTTCATATAAAAGTAGTATTAAAAAGCTAATATAAAGCTTACGGTTTAGTCAATCTTTATCTCTTTGATTTTATCGCTTGAGCTAAGTGTTACTTCGTATTTACCGCCACTAATCAAAGCTAACCCACCGCTAACAAGAGCAAAGCCAATAGTGTTCAAGCCTAAAGCTGTTAATAGCTTTGTTACGCTTTCTACTGGGATAACTAAACCACTTGCTGTAATATATATCACTACACTAAGCAATAACCACAATGTAAACATCAAGCATATAACGCCAATCAAGATCATTAGCAAGCCAATATTGTTTTTAGTAAGCTGAACGTAAGAGTTGCGTATGTCCCAAGCTATAAAACATAGCGTAGCTATTGTAACAATAGCTATTAAGCTAAAAAATAAAAGAATTAACATTTTAACACCTCTTAAGGCGTAGATTCAACTACATGAATCTTAAGCCTATCAGCTGTGCTGTCGTATTCGAGCTTTACGTAAGTACCATTAGGATCTAAATCTGGATTCAAGAAGTCTGAAGCTACGTAATTGCCAGTACCAGCATCATACTTCCTAATGTAAGCTTCTATGATAGCATTGTAATCGTTAAGTATGCTTGTAACGTCTTCTCCAGCTTCTTTTCCCATACGAGCCATTACCAAGCCTTCTGTAGCTACATTGACAAGAGCTGGAACTACTCTTGAGACATGCTCAACCTTGAACATTGGCTTAGGAGTACCGCTTATGCTGTCTCCACCCTTCTTAACCTTCTCTAATACCTTGCCTTTGCCCTTGAGTGCAAAGGCCAGCATTGGAACACAGCCCCAAATCTTATCCTTGTCTCCTACAAATCTCCATGCATACATAGCATTAGCTTTGAACTTATCAACATTGTTAGCTACTCCTTGCTCAAATCTGCCTCCTTCAGCAAAAGCTGAAGCTACATTGTTTAGATATGCCTTACCGCCACGCTTAACCTTAATTCTATATTTCCTTAGAGCACGCTCGGTCTTATAGTAGTTTGGATTTAGCACATCCGTGAACTCTGTTATAGCTACATCAGCTAACCTCTCTTGATAGGTAGCTTCATCTGGGATTACCGTTTGTATCCTTTCCTTGATCTTATCTCTCTTGGCTATTAGTATATCCTTCCAATCAGTAGCTATCTTAGTGTCAAAGCCTTCTGGCAATTCCTCTGGCTTTATCTCTACAAATATCCCTTCAAATATCTGCGTAGCCATAGCTATATGTATAGCTCATAAATATATAAGCTTTGCGTATAAAAGTAGCTTTCAAACTGGTTAGAGTTATAGCTTATAACGTCTTAGCCATTTTAAGCGGTCATATATGCTAATAGGCTTGCTAAACCAATTAGGCTTTTTACTATACTTGCTCTTACGCTCTATTATCCCAAATACGCCGATATAGCTAAGCTTATGCCACTTATGAGGATAGCCTAAGCTAAAGGCTTTATCCTTAAGTAGCTGATAGTGGTTAGCTATGCATGTTCTAAGTGGTTGAGTAAACTGTCCTATGCGATTTATGTCAATAGCAGTATGAATCGGCTCATCATAGCTAATAGCACCATAATGACCTTTACTCTTTGATCTTATCCTCTCACTTCTCTTCTTCTTGTACATATAGTTAAGCAATTGCTCCAATAGCCAATAGAAGCGGTTAGCTGGCTGTTCATAGGGATTAAGCAAATCATCAAGCTCATAGCCTACAGCTACGTAATAGTCAGCATGCATGGCTTGTAGGTATCTTACTGTTAAATCGTTCAATCGGACAGCATACATGCTAAAATGGGCGTCATAGGGTGCTAAATAAGTGTAGAAATCCTTAGCAAACTCATAGGTTAAAGGATGTAAGCCTTTAGGTAGGCCAGCTAAGCCAGCTTTTGAAGCATTAGCTATGGCTTGGATTGAGTCGACTATGTAGGAAGAGTAGTTAAGATACCAATTAAGCTCTATAGCTCTGTCTCTTAACACTTCATGAGGTTGATGTTGAGCTTTAGCTGGCATTCTATGCTTTTCAGCTTCTAAGCGAGCTTTGCGTATAGAGCTTCTAATCCTTTTACTATCCTCTTCCCTCGCTCTCTTAAAAGTAGCTCTAATAGCTAATGCATTACGCTTAGCTATTAAGCTAAGTGCAAGCTTATAGCCAGCTATAGCTTTCTCATACTTAGCTATTATCCTTTCTTGCCTTCTTCTCCTCTCTCTTCTTACCCTCATAGCTAATCAACTGGAACTCTATCATATACGTTAACCTCAGTGGGAGTTCCAGATTTATCGTATAGCTTATAACGCTTGATAACAGTAGCGTTATCATCATCGTATATCTTAAGCTCGCAATTCTCTATTTTCCATCTGTTTCCAAATAGCTTACGTAAGTATTCAAGCTTATTAGCTATGTCATCAAGTGTTAAGCTACTTGGCTTAACAGTAATTTGGATAAACGTAGAATCAACATCAAGCTCTGTTAGAATCCCTTTGTATTCTAATTCACTACCATACCAAACTTCTACTGTGAACGGATTGAAGTATTCCCAATCATCTTCATCAAAAGTATGCCATTGTCCATCGCTATATGGATTAGTTAGCTTTGCGTATAATATCTCAACTTCATCGGTTAATCCGTTAGAATCCGTTACAGCTTCAGCTATTTTATTACCGTTCTTATCGTAAACCTTTACGGTTCTACCGCTTAGAGGATTACCGTTTACATCCGTTACCTTGAATCTAACGGCGTAAATCCTTTGTAATTCGCCACTAACTTCACTAGATTCAAGATACCAATCGATTTTCCAGTTATGCGGTTTACAGTTAATAAGCTTAACAACATTTGGAGATTGTAAACGGTATACTGAAGCTAACCTTTCTGTTGTTACTATATCGAGATTGCTAAATGTAAGTGTATCGTTACTCATCCAAAAAGCATAAGACATTGTTGTTCTAATTAATACGCTACTTATTTGCGTGTTTATAGGTGATGTTATGTGTCCGTGTTCACCTATTAGTATACAACTCTCAATTTTAGCATCCGTAGGTGTAGCTATAAACCATTCAAATAAACATCCAATAGCTTCATTGCGTAAACTACTAAATCTGAACCTATTACTTCCACTTATATGCTTAAACTTGCATCCGTAATAAGATACATTGCTTCCTTCTTCATGCGTAAGTATTATCGTGTTATAAACAGTTTCATAGCCTACAAACTCAACTCCATTCTCACAAACTACTTTACCGTCAACTATTTGCTTTTCACCAAATTGAGCTTTACAATTAGCTTTAAACGTAACTACAGTATCCCAATCCTTAGTGGCTACGTGGTCAATGATTAAAACCGTTCCTTTCTCTTCGAATAGCGTTTCAGTTCTCCCATTGCCAAAACGCAGTTTAGCAGTAGTTTTGTAAACACCTTCGCTAAGCTTTAAGAATTTACCCCATCCGTTGTTAACATCAGCTTGCCATATATCTTCAAAGCTGTAAGGATTACCGTTCTTTGTTCCTACAACTGTTATAGTATTTGTTTCAGAATCATAAGTGATTGGCATACTATCACCTTACAATGGGTAGCTTTCAGCTATTTCTTCAGCTTTACTAAGATCAACCTCTACTATAGCTGGCTTGCTCAAATCCACATACGCCAAGCTATCAAATAGCTTACCCTCTTCAAGCCATAGCTTTAGCTTTCTAAGCTCATGATAAGTAGCTGGCATGTCTTCAGCTTTAATCCTATACCACTTACCGTTATAGCTGAATATTACCTCTTCACCTTCTGGCGTTACGTTATGCTGACATATCCTAAACTCTATCTTAGCTGTAGCCATAATATTACCCTAATCCGTAAGTTAATAGCTTTTGCTCTGAACCCATACCAAGTATAGCTAAGTTGTTAACTTTTGGAACACCTTTAATCTCATTAAACTTAGCCTCGATCAATTGCTCATAGTAGCTATACATCTCTGGCTTAGTAGCTATATTCATAATAGCTGACATGATAAGAGTTGATAGATATGGTAGCTCTCTCCACTTAGCATAGGGCTTGTGTTTATTTAACACATGCCTAATAGCATGCTTAGCAAATATGATAAACCTATTGCGGTAATAGTCAGCTATAGGGATATGACAGCTAATAGAGTCTACTAAGGTGTTAGTCTTCATTAGCTCCTTAGCATAAGCTATGACTTCAGCTAAGATGGTCATAGCTTCTCAAGCTTAAGCTCACCTTCAAGCTTAAACACTTGAGCTTTAACTATCTCAGCATGATCAACCATCAGTGGTATCAACACTATAACAGTCTTACAACCATTAGCTAATAGCTCACAAGCCAGCTTAAAGTTAGCTACTACAATAGCTTTATCAGCTTTAACCCTCTTAGCTTCAGCTATTACTTCTTTGCTCTCTTTGTAGCCTTCTTTGTGTATATCATAGAAGTCTATAGCCTTAGCTATATCTACATGCTTAGCTATCTTGCTTAGGATTAGCTCTCCTAAGCTTTTTCTACTAACTATTAGCGTTACCATATTCAACCCTCACGAATAATCAAATCCACTCTGTCTATAAGCCTTAAGCTTATTGTATAGCTCAAGTAGCTTACTCTTAAGCTGGCTCTCAAAGCCTATGTTATTAGCTAAGTCAGCTACCTTATTGGCTATAGCGTTAATGTGGCTCTCAATGCTGGCTAAGTAGTCTTTGATTAAAGCTATTAGATCACTCTTTAAGCTATCCAGCAAGTTAACATAATCGCTAATCATGCTATCAACACTACTCATGTAATCGCTAAACAATTGCTCTTCAGTATCGAGATCAATCTTATACTCAGTTAGCCTTTTGTTAAACTCATCATCACCAATTATGCCAGCGTCATAGCGAGCTTTATCGCTATCTAAGCTTGCTTCAATTTGGTTAACTCTTGCTAAGCTTGCTTCAGCTACATTTTGAACGTAGCTCTCGATTCTGCTTACAAAGTTTTGAGCGTCTAATACAGTATCATTGATCACGTAGCTTAGGAAGTTAACTAACTCAGTGATTAGCTTAGTCATAGCTTCATTCTTTAAGCTAATGAGCTGGCTATGGTATTCTCTTACTGGAGCATATACTTCTCTTAGCCTTTCATCAGCTGATAGATACATAGCACCCAAGATAACATAGTTTAGGTTACCAATGGTCATTATCTGGCTTAAAGCAAAGTATGGCTCTACTCTATCCAATATCCTACCAAAGCCAGAAGCATGGCTTAAGTCAGCTGGCAAAGCTCCTTTCCATACGTTTAATATGCTCTGTAAGCTACCGTTAAAGTTAGTCTCTAAAGCTGAGCTTAAGCCTTCACTTAGCATTTCCATAATACCCTCGCTACCTATCTCTTCTCCTACTATAGCTCCTATGTCAACTGTCCTATACAAGTAGTCTTTGATGACATAGGCTATACCACTTGGCGATACTGTAACACAAGTGGAGCTATCAGCTTGCTGGATAACCCCGAATAGATCACTCCACCATTGAACTCCAAACAGCTGTTCAAACATCCATAGCTTTCCTCTTCTTGCTAAGCCTTTCACAGTCTCTGTTACTTCTACTAAATCAAGTAGCTCTACATTTCCTACTTCAACTACAGCTTCAGCTCCTACACCACTCATAGCTATACCTCCTACCAATTCCCTTCTAATACTTTTATTGGTGAAGGATATAAATGTATATCTGCTAAGCTAACCCATATAGTGTAGCCATTATCTTTACAGCTAAACGCTCTATTGTTATAGCAGAATTCAATGGGATAGCTTGAGTAGTTGTCAATTATAATAGCATACTTGTAGCTCACATGCTTAAATTCACCGCTATATTCTCCTTCTTCAAGCTTAACTACATCATTGCTTGCTATATATACTACTACTCTCTGGCTATCGATATGCCACTCTAAGTAATCAAAAGCTCCTATTACGCTTCTAACCAAGTACTTATTCCATTCAGAAGCATATAACAGAAATTCAAACATCTTTGGTAATTCTCCATAAGTTTCATAGCTCTCTAATAAATCTTGCTCATAGCGATTAAGAAATTCTACAGTCTCTGGCAGATAGTAGGTATAAATAGCGTCTTCCCAATCTCCACTTGGCGGTGAATAGCTATTATCAACTCTTATTGGTAACATCCTTCTGCTAACCTCTTTAGGATATTGCTTTAGCTTCTCTAAATAGCCAGCTAAATCAAAGCTAAATTGATCATAAGGTATAACAGTTTCACCGTTAATCTCTGTAGTATCACCACTATAAGCTATGTTAATGGTTTTCATGCCAAACTCAGTAGCTGGCTGGCTATAGCTTAGCTCGGCTAAGTAGCTATCAAGCTGGCTATGGCTTACAGCTGTAATAGCGTTTAGCACATTGCTGATAATGCTATCAAGCTTAGCTCTAACTTGGCTATAGATAGCTTTAGCTCTTGCTGGCTTATTTACATGCATAGCTTTAAGAATGCTATTCCTTAAATCTACAGCTTTCTGCTTAACTTCGTCATACGTTACCATATACGCTATATTAGCGTCAGCAAATATATATGTTTACTGTCGTGGTCAATAGTATAGCAAAATGACTTTATCCCTTGCTTATCTCAAGTTTACTACATATTATTTTTGCAGTTTCTTTAGAAACCCAACCCATCAAAGATGAGCATAAATCTACATCTGTGTATATACTTGGTTGATAAATCTCACATTCAACATCGTAAATTGTAATTGTATCTACATCAGTGTATATGCTTGGTTGGTACAACTCACTATCAACGCTAAATATGTTAATGTAATGACCTACATAGTTGTTTGAAGTATCACTTTTAGTCCTTATCAATAGATTATCCTTATCTATACAGAAATAGTAATCAGAACCATCAACTAATACAATATCGCCAAAGCTTAAATCATACACTGCTATATTATCAAGTATTGCAAAGGGTACATCTCTAACATCTAAAATAGCTTTTGTTAAACGCAATTCATCATTTACGTCCTTACCATAAATATAATCTAAACTGCAAAGTATTATCTCATCACCAATTGCGATATTAATCTCACTTACACCTATAACAGTTCTTGTAATCCCATCAAAGCAGTTAATATCATAGATGATCATATAGCGATAACCACTGTATGACCATGCCATAAATACCATATCACCTATATCTGTGTAAAATGCATTACCACTACTCCAATCATTATATCCAATTAATCTTTCATCAGTTGTTGTAATCCCAGTTATGTTGCCATACTCATCTGTCTCAATAGTGTAACCATCACAGTCGTATAGATACACTTCATCTTGAGTTAATTTTATGTATATGTACTGCTTTGTAGTTGCAAAACCGCTAAAGAAGAAATAATATTCATCGTTATAAAAGTATTCCTCATAGGTGATATTAGCTGAATTTAATGCATTTTCTATAAGTGTTTTCATGTCTTCAATTGATGAGATATTTATGACGGGCATACTCAATCTACCGTTTCAATAGTGGTGTTAACTTTATACCCAATATAATACCTAAACAAGTCATAGTAATCATTACCTACTTTGAGTATTGGTGCATAATGAGCTACTTCTGAACCAAAGTCTACATAAATTATATTCTTTGCAACACCAAAATATACATCATGTACATCAACCAATACCTCACTTGCCTTTATTCTACCATCTAATGCCACTTGTCTATATCCTATACCTCTCAATGCACAACTCTCATAATCTGTATCCCAAAATAAGTACTCCATATAAGACCTACCATTACCATGTACATAACAGTATGTTTTACCATCAAACCCATCAACAGCAGTTATAAGAATACCATATCCCGCTTCATAACCTATACTTTTGAAAACAAATGTTTCATTGGGTAATGCTGTTATTAGATAACCATGTGCAACATAATTATCGTTATACCATATCTGTTCATAGCCACTCATGCTTGCATTAGATGGGTCAATACTTTCTGCTAAGTGTGCATATATATAATCCCAATACACAGCTTTTGGGAATCGAAACCTTATATAAGGCTTGCAGATATTAAATGGTAATTTCCCCCAAACGTAAATATCATCATCATCCTCAAGACTGTTTACCTCTGTGCATCCTAACTTATTTAATGCATCCTCTAAATTCCGTTTGAGTTTATCCCAAAATCCATGATGTACAAAATACACCATGACCTATCACCCTTATAATACTAAACCACGATTAATTTAAATATATCGCTGTAATCATAACCATCTGCCTCAATCTTTACTGTATACTCCACATTTTTATTTAGCGTTACGGTGTATATACCATTTTCATCTGTGTATCCCTCATATGATTCTGAATCACCAGATATGACCACATGAGCATTAGGTATTGTATCGTTAGTGATATGATCTAATGCGGTTATTTTAACTGTGTATTTCTCATTAAGCTCATCTGTTATGATTAGGATTAGCTTATCTAGTATGTATCCAGCTTTTTTGACATTAATTTCAACCACTTCATTTTGATTAACACTAAATGTTACATATCCCTTATCAGCAGTGTTGTAGTATTCACCTACACCATTGCGATATACACTAACTGATGCATATTGTATTAGCTCATTAGACTCACTGTCATAAACATATAGGGTAACTATATAGCTTATTACTTCCTTAGCTCGCTTTACAATAATTGACCTTCTCTTAAAAAGAATATACAACAATACATGCCTCATATAAATGCAACACTCTTAACTCATAAAACCTTTGCTAAGCCTTCTGATAATACAACGCTCAATAACACTTTAATTACTCCCAATAACACTCCTTCACACCACTATGCTATATGCTATCAAATATCCTTCTAAGAGCTTGAAAATAAGCTCTCTCATAGCTTTTTACCCATATTAGCTCTAA
>Ga0190313_1001056_pt1 | contig 15101 bp, 17 predicted proteins | sample 4870071011_MG_FD_169989 | JGI IMG/M metagenome (GOLD analysis project Ga0190313, IMG submission 169989) | Hydrothermal vent sediment bacterial communities from Southern Trench, Guaymas Basin, Mexico - 4870-07-10-11_MG | ecosystem: Environmental > Aquatic > Marine > Hydrothermal vents > Sediment ...
TTGCAAGAGATATAATCCACAAACTACCAAAATTAAAATACATACAGTATCTATTTGCGGGCGTTGATAGAATTAAAACGGAAGAGGTTCCAAAAGGAGTCGTTCTTCTCAGTAATAGCGGTGCGAATGCCAGAGGCGTTGCCGAACATGCCCTCTCCCTTTTATTGACAGCAGCAAAAAAAATTACTTGGAGAGATAGGGAAATGCGTATTGGAAATTTTCCTCAAACAAGCGAGAGTTTATTGCTCACAAACAAAATTGCGGTAATTTTAGGCACAGGCAATATTGGTAGAGAAATTGCAAAGATGCTCCATTGTCTTTCCGTTAAAGTAATAGGAGTTAACAAAAGCGGAAGAAATCCTGACAATTTATTCCACGAGATTTACACAATAGATAAACTCAAGAAAGTTCTTGCAATAGCGGATTTTTGTATAATTGCTCTTCCCCTAACACCTGAAACGGAGAACCTTATAGATGAGGAAAAACTCTCAGTAATGAAGAAAAACGCCATATTGGTGAATGTGGGTCGGGGAAAAATAATAAATGAAAGAGCGTTATATAATCATCTCAGAAAAAATAAAAGTTTCATAGCGGCACTTGATGTTTGGTGGAAATATCCCAAACAAGGTGAAAAATTCCAGCAGAACTGTGATTTCGCATCCCTAGATAATGTGATCATGAGTCCGCACTGCGCAGGAGTTTACGAAAACTATGAGATTGATCTGTTAAAACATGCACTTGAAAACATTAAACTTATTCTTGAAGGAAAAACTCCGAAAAATGTTGTTAGATACTGATTAATTTTCGTTTATTATTTCAATATCATAGTCCAATCCTTCAAAGGCCTCAAGTATGTTGGATTTTATTTCTTCAAGATACTCATCCTCCGGCGCGGAGATATATATCTTTATTTTGTTTCCCGAAATCTCCGCCCTTTGGTATATCTTGGAAGAAATTAGGTCTTTTTCGGTATGGGGGTCAAGTATATTTCTCAGAAGATTTTTTACCATATTCTCATCCATAGGTTTTTCTCCCCTCTTTATCTTCCACTTTTCCAGTGCGACCTTCAGTGCCTGAACAGCCAAAACCGCACAGTGATGCTTTATTCTAGGTAATCCACCTAAGGAGTCAACAACTTCTTTGAATCCTATTTTTTCCGCCTCTTCAATATCTTTATTTTCAATAAGCATTGTCATCATGGATGCTGTAGCTATATTGGCAGCGCATCCAAACGACTCAAATGTTGCCTTCTTTATTTTCTTCCCCGTTTCATCAAATTTAAGGTAAAGTTTTATCATATCACCGCATGCGACACTGCCCGCTACGGCAGTTACATCCGCATCCTCCATGGCGCCAACATTTACAGGTTGTAAAAACAATTTTAGTACTTTCTGGCTATATCTTTCCATGCTCATCTCCTCCAGACCGGAGACATTGCTCTCAACCGATCTATATTTTCTTTCATGATTTCCACAGCTTTTTTAATCTCTTCCTCCGTGTTGTATCTGGATAGAGAAAATCTCGTGGAGGAATTTGCATCCTCATATGTTTTTCCCAGCGCCCTTATAACATAACTCGGCTCTAAGGATTCGGAGTAGCAGGCTGAACCTGTTCTTATTATCAGGCCCTTATGATTTGCGAGGAGCATTATGGCTTCTCCTTCCGCCCCTCTGAAAGATATGTTGATGTTATCACACACTCTCTTTCCCTTCTCGGGTGGTGGACCGTTGAGATAAGATTCTTCTATTTCCATAAGACCTTCCAAGAGTTTTTTCTGAAGTTTTCTCATATAATTTACATCCTCTTCCTTGTAAATTTCCACAGCCTTGGCGAAGCCGGCGATGTCCGCAATGTTCTGCGCTCCGGCCCTCAAACCGAATTCTAGAGTGTCTCCCTCAATCATCGGAAGGATTTTTAGCCCCTCTCTCACATAAAGTGCTCCAACACCAAGAGGACCATGAACAGTGTGGGCGGAAATGGTAAGCATATCTATGGACATTTCGCTAACATCTATTCTCTCCCTTAAAAAGGAGTGGGTAGCATCCACATGGAAAATAGCGCCCGAATCTTCAGCTAAGTCCGCCATTGCTTTTATATCCTGAATTACACCTATTTCATGGTTTGCATGGTGCATTGTGAGAAGGGTTGCGTCCCTTATTTTATCCTGAAGTTCCTCCATATTTATGAAACCCTCGCCATCAACGGATACCCTCGCAACGGTATGACCTTCCTCTCCCATTCTGTTTGCGGAGTGTAAAATGCACCTTCTCTCTATCGGTGTAGTTATTATTTTTCCTTTACCTTTATTCTTGCGGTACCATCGCATATATCCTTTTATAGCAAGATTATTACTCTCAGAAGTTCCGCTCGTGAAAATTATTTCTTCGGGAGATGCGTTTATCTTCTTCGCTATTATTTCCCTCGCCCTCCAAAGTTCATCGTAAGCCCGAAGTTCTATATCGTGTCCAATCTCTGCCCTCGGTACACCGTAACTCTCTCTGTAAACCCTCATTATCTCCTGGATAACCTCCTCCGCCGGATATGTGAAATTTGCATTATCCATGTAGATTTTAGCAGCCACCGCTTCTCACCTTAACTATGTATTTAGTGGGCGAAGATTTGAACTTCTCCATACACTCCTCACTGCAGAAATAGTATGTTTTACCACCATGCTCGTATTTGTATGGGGTATCTCTCTTAACCTTCGCGCCGCATACCACATCTATGGGCATATCTATGGATATTATGTGGAAGTATATTAGGTTTTGTTATTTCTGGAGTTTAATCTTATCCCCTTCACAGGTATCATGTTGCAAATGGTTTATAAATAGGTTTGCAATCGCACTGCAAACGATTTATAAATGAGTTTTATTATCGCAAAAGCTCACCTTTTTCCAATCACTTTTATGCGTCAAACATAAGTCAACCGAGTTTCATGGAAAACTTTTTGAAATATAATACCATGCTCATTTGTTTCGTATGACGAAAGGCGAACAGAAGGGAAGCAGGGTTGCAGTTCGACTAAACTATGAGTTGAGGGAGAAGTTGGAGCTGTACGCTGAAAGAGAGGGGCTTAGCATATCGGATGTGATTCGCGCTGCACTGGAAGAGTATCTGTCCAAGAGAGAACTTTCGTGGAACAAAATAATAATGAGTATATCATTACCCCGCGTCATAGCGGAGGAGTTAGCGAAGTTGGAGCATAATGGAATAATTCCGAGTATTGATGCAGCCATATATACCGCTCTGGACCAATGGCTGGAGAAGAAGAGGACCGAATACCCATGGTTGAGGGAGGGAAGTAGATGAAGTACTGGCACGAAATGACTATGGAAGATATTGAAAAACTTAAAGATAAGGCGAAATTTGTAATTCTTCCCGTGGGCTCGGTTGAGGAGCATGGACATCATCTACCATTATCCACAGATACCATTCAAGCCGTTGACCTTGCGGAGAGAATTGCAGAGAAGTATGGCGCGATAATTCTTCCCCCAATACACTATGGTTGGACTAAAAGCTTGGAATGCTTTCCGGGAACGATATCCGTTAGTTTTGATTCTCTGCGAAGCTATGTGAGAGATATAATTATAGGAGTTTACAGGAATGGATTCAAGAAGGTGCTTATACTGTCATCCCACGCAAGCAGGGCACATATGGTTGCATTGCGTCTAGCAGCGAGGGATGTCGTTGAGAGAAATAAGGATATGAGGATTGTTGTTCTATCCGATTATGAATTGATATACGACCTCCGAGGAAAGGAGGGCATACCGGAAGATGATGGTCACGCGGGATTTATGGAGACCGCCAGAATTCTGGCAATTCGTCCCGAACTGGTAAAGGAAGAATGGAAATTTTTCAAGAAAAGGGATATTCCGAGATTTCTTGTTCTAGAGGACCTGAAGGAATACATACCGTATGGCACATTTTCCGATCCGCTTGGGGCAAGCGAGGAGATAGGAAAGAAGCTAAACCAAATAGCTTTTGAAATGGTGTGCGAAGTTGTGGAAAAAGAACTACTTTCTTGAAAATCTTTCCCTAACCCTTTCCAAAGGGATTACATAGGATGGATGCGGAGAGGAATATATTTCATCTACGCTATGGGCATCGCTTCCATATATTATTTCTATTCCTCTTTTGATTAACTCTTTGTAAAACCTTTCGTCCCTACTCTTGTAATGAGAGGCGTTGAATTCCACAAGAATTTCCTTACTTTTTAACTCTTCCAGCGCCTCCTCGCTCCAAATCACATTATATGCCGTGGGATGCGCTATTATATCTCCCTTCATCCTCCTAATTATTTCCGGGGTTACTTCCATATCCTGCATATGCACCAATACGAAATCGTAGTCCTTTGGCTTGGAAGGAAAAGGATACTTCATCTCAATTCCCCACAGAACTTCAATATCGTAATCCAAATCTATGTATTTCCTGACATTCGTTCTGTGATGCGTAACCAGCCCTACTAATTTTAATCCCAGCATATTTACCGCACCCAATATTTCATCAATATCCTCTTTCTTCGCGTAGTGAATATGCATATCGTACAGAATCATCCTCTCTCCTCCATAATTCTTTTAACGGCGGGATTCCTGTGGGAAATCTTCTCCAGATGCTCCTCAAAACTCTCATCCTCCGCGGGCCTCGTTTTCAAGAATACTCCTGTTCTTCCTATTTTATCGCGAGTTGTCAGAACCCTTATTCTCTCCTCAACCACATCCAAACCTATGTTCAATTTCTTCGCCACAGCACCCTCTCTGCCTATTATAGAATACTCTATATGTCCTCTCTCCGTCGGCTCTATCGCTAGAAGTTTTTTGTTCACGCCCATAACTCTACGGCCATTTAGTATATCCTCCAAACCAACCTTGCCTGCGAAGGAGTAAAATTCCTCTTCCCTCCTGCTGAATTTTACAAGAGGAATTGTGATTGATACCTTTTCCTCCAAGTAAATGTGGGCTTTCGGAACCGTATTGGGCGTGGCCATAACTATTACCCTATCGTATATGTTGGGGAAAAGAATTTCAACGCTGTAAGTAGGTACGGGATAGGGAATAACTATATCCACATCGCTCCCCTCCTTAACATCCCCCCTCGCCACTGAGCCATGGACAAAGGATTCGTACGGAATTTTTTTCATAATCTCCCGTGCCTTTTCTCTCAGAGAATGGAGTAAAGACCATCTCCAATCTTCGTAAATAACCTCCACAGCATCCTTTACGCGGATTACCTTTTCTCTCATCCTCATCCACCTATTTTCAGGTAGTAATAACCATCATTGTAGTCGTATAAAAACTTTCCCTCAAAAACTTCCAATTTTTCCGGATTTTGTTGAGAATAGCACCTCAACCTGTATTCTCCATCGCAAAGATAAAAAGAATAGCCGTAGGTTTCGTAGGAAAGTATATCCCCAACGATATGCACTTCTTTGCCTACATGTTCGTCCAAATCTTCAAACGAAATGTTCTTTATCGGAATTTCTGATGAATTCAGGTAAATTCCGTAGGGTTCTGGATAGCACATTATCTTTTCACCGTCGTAAAATCCGTAGAAGTGGAGGTTGGTGTATTCTCCATAATATGGGGCGGAAAGGAAAACCCTTGCCTCCCTTACACCGTCTGTGATTATCAACCTGCTTTTGTTCTGCATAAATCTAATATCGGAAACATTTCCAGATAGTTTTATATGAAGACCCACGAAGTATTCTGGACTTCTCAGAACTTCCTCCAAAGTTGTTTCATAGTATTTTTTGAGAATCTTTACGGAGTAAGCATTGACCGTTTCGCCGTAATCAGAGACTATCCCCGAGACCTCAACCAAACTTCCGGGTACTATGGCTATATAAAAATCGCAGAAAACCGTTACACGGGATGATGAATTTTTGTTCGTAGATTTAACTTCTATTCCTGTACCGCCCGTGTAATTAAAGATATCCGCAACTATCCCATTAAACATTACATACTTCCCCTCATAATTTTTCAAATCTTCCAATGAGCATCTAATGGGCTTTAAACTCCAAGAATACGCGACGAGCCCTAAGGATGAGGAAATCACTACCAGAATTATCACAAAAATTTCCTTACTTTCTCTCATACCTCGCATAAATCCCTTTTTTATGTCTATCCCTCAAATCTTGATAGATTAGTCCATTTTTTACAGCCATTTCCATAACATCATCGCCGCTCCTTATCACCTTCGCTGGAATTCCCACAGCCAAGGATTTTGGAGGAATTTTTGTGCCCGGTGTAACCACAGCGCCCGCACCAATTATACTTCCTTCTCCCACCTCCGCGTTGTCCAGCACCACGGCGTTCATCCCGATTATAACATTGTCTCTTATAGTGGCAGCATGAACTATGGCTCCGTGACCAACGGTTACATTCTCCCCTATTATCGTTGGAACCCCCGTGGAAACATGCACTACGGCACAATCCTGTATGTTGCTGTTTTTCCCGATGACTATGCGATCCACATCTCCACGAAGAACGGCGTTCTCCCAGATGCTAACTCCCTCTTCTACAGTTACATCCCCTACGATCACCGCGGTTGGTGCTATATACGCGGAAGGGTGAACTTTCGGAACTTTTTTCTCTTCCATATGCTGGGGTAAAGCGGGATTGTTCAAAATTCTTTCTGATGATTTTGGTTAGTATATTTCGCTTGGATTTAAATAGAGGAAAGAGTTCGGGTGTAGTGAAGTTAGATCGGCAGCAGTAAAGAAGATATGGAGTGAGTGAGCGTAAAGCTCAGGATATTATCCTCGGTCCATTAGCCCAACCATGGAATCTTTAACTATGGAGTTTACAAATTCCATCTTCGCATACTGCAGTGGAGTTTTTCCTCCGAGTTCATCCGCCGGCCGATCTGCCATTCCGTCTCCTATAACTAGCAGAATTTTCATAGAGGAGAGATAGGTGATAATGCACTTAAATTTTTTGGGAAAGATGTCTTGCTTCCTGAGAAGGACTACGCACGGCTCAACATACCTATCCATACAAAAAGGAAGAATGAAGGAATAGAGATGAGAAATTATAACTCCGTTGGGGTAGAGTATTAATTATGTGAAGATTTTACTCGTTAACTTTATGAAACATGATGATATATCACTATGGAATATATACTGACAATGTTCCAGCACATCCCACTACACTTAAAATTATTTTACAATTTGTATGTCCATATATATGTAACATATCATGCGAAGATATATGTGAATCGTTATCCACATCTATGTGCTCAATTGTAATATTATTTTCGGTATGTATCACACTACTTTTAAGCCATTCATCTACAATAGGTTCATAATTCTGTAAAATGATTATTTTTGTTAAATTACCATATTTTACTTTTTTTGGTTCTTCAAGTATTACCTCAATCCATACTCCTATCGCCGTATTATTAGGAGCTGATTCGTTTTTTAGATAAATAAGTTCTCCTTTAAGAATAGGCCAACGTTCAATTATTGGCTGATTAGCTACATACCATATCCCGTAAGCTATTAAACAAATTATAAATATTATGAAAATCAATGATTTTTCTAATTTTGTGGGCGTTTCACTGGCCATGGATTATCACCTCCATCACAGTATATAAAAGCAACTCAATGATGCTACTTAAAGTTTTGGAAGGTTTTTACCAGATATGCAAAACGCACTCTTAGATGCGGATGTAAAATTCAAACCGATGGGAAAATTTATCGTAAAATTATTCGGAGATATCTACCTTACAAACTCCCTTCCTTTCATTTTCATACCTATCCACCCAAAATCATGCTTCTTTTGATGTTTAAACGATGGTTCTCATTCTTTATGTTTTTTTGTTTTTAATTTCCTTCTAATCATTACATATAGAATGGCAATAATTACAACAGCAATCAACACAACATAAGTTATATAATACTCCCAAGTTATGATGCCATACATCAAAATGACCTTATAAATATCGTTGGGCATATTTAAATACGCAACAGATGGATAATAACCATCTTTCTTTACTACAACTTTATACATTTTATAGTGGATGAGCGTATCGTTTCTGTTGATGCAATATGTTAAAATACGATACCAATATCCAAGACGCGAGACTGACATATAACATATAAACTCAACATGCTGATGAGGACTTTTATTAAGAGGAATAATTTCTACACTCACATTTGTCAATGGCTGAAGCGTATTGGCATCCTTTATATTAACATATACATCATAATAAATTCCGAACTCCATATTTGTATTATTTTTAAAAGAGCAATCAGTAAGATTTTCCCAACTCCAAGGAATTTTTTTGCCTTTATTTTTAAAATTAAACCAGAAAGTTCCAGATACATAAATTTTAATGAAATTATTTTTGCGGGCGTGCATAATGTTATTCTCTATACAAATATATGCTTTTTTAAAGCTCTCTTCATAACTCAAAAAAATAAACATACTAATTTCTTTATTGCTGTTATTTCGTTCATCAGTGAATGTTATTGTGTTATTTACAAAATATAGATGAAAACTCCCATACACAGGTGGTGACATATCTGATTCATTGACTATTGCAAGTACCATAGAAAGTCCGACGTCTTTAAATGTACAATTTACAATATTACAGTAGTGTGGACCACACAAAATTTCAGACACAGATAATGTAGTGTTTTGAATTCTTATATAGTCGCACACCACATGCAGATCACAGAAAGTAAAAGTACTACCGATTATTTTTGTTATTTTGCCGTCGACATAAGCTATAAGTCTACTAATATAAGAATTTATAACATATAATTTATTTAAATATAGTTCATGCCCTAAGATATCAGATTTATTTGCCCTTTCTTCAACAACAAGTGTTGAATTTATTATTTTTAATGTGTTAAAATCACTACTACCATATTTTTTTATAAAAACTGTTGCATTTATGATTGTTACATTCTCGTATCTATCCCACTCACCGAAGGACTCAAAATAGTATGTTCCATTGCTAATTAATAGGTCTCTTTCCCACGGATATTTGAAATTACCTTCCTGCCTAATAACACCTATATTATTCACCGACGCCCCTATATCAGAGAGGAAAAGTGACTGAGCAGAACCGCTGAGCATAATTATAATAACAAACATCCCTGCCCACAGGAATATACGATTGCACATGCTGATTCACCTCTATCGTGATTTGTGAAAACATGTCAATGATGTTACTTAAAATTTTCGCAGAAATTGAAAGACGAATTGTTTAAATAATCATAGTCATACGGATTTCTATGATTACCAGAGCAATTGATGTTGAGATGAAGGAATCTTATCTTGATTACGCGATGAGCGTTATAGTTGGTAGGGCCATTCCAGATGTGCGGGATGGCCTGAAGCCCGTTCAAAGAAGAATTCTTTACGGAATGTTTGAACTCGGACTCACTCACGATAAACCCCATAAAAAATCCGCGAGGATAGTGGGAGAAGTTATGGGTAAGTATCATCCGCACGGAGATGCTCCAATTTACGACGCGCTCGTAAGAATGGCTCAGGATTTTTCGATGAGGTATCCTCTCGTCGATGGCCAAGGAAACTTTGGTAGTATTGACGGAGATCCGGCTGCAGCTATGAGGTACACAGAAGCCCGATTGAGCAGGGTAGCGGAAGAGATGCTCGAAGGGATAAGGGAAGATACCGTGGATTTTCAGCCAAATTTTGATGGCACTGTGCAAGAGCCTGTTGTTTTACCTTCCAAATTTCCCAACCTCTTGGTTAACGGCTCTTCGGGCATCGCGGTTGGCATGGCCACGAATTTGCCCCCTCATAATCTGAACGAAATAGTGGATGCGATAAAATATTACATAAAAAACCCGAACTGCGATGTTGAGGAACTCATGGAATTCGTTAAGGGACCGGATTTTCCTACAGGAGGGATAATATGCGGCATAGATGGCATTGTTGAGGCATACAAAAAAGGCAGAGGTACAATAAAGATAAGGGCTACGACGGAGATAATCGAAAAAGGGAAAAGAAAGGAGATAATAATAAAGGATGTTCCTTATGAGGTTAAAAAATCGCATATACTTGAGAAAATAGCGCAACTCGTGAGGGATAAAAAGATAGATGGAATAACCGACCTGAGAGATGAATCTGACAGGGAGGGAATAAGGGTAGTTGTAAAACTTAGACCCGATGTTAACGCGGAAGTTGTACTTAATCAACTCTACGAATCCACACCCCTTGAAAGCACCTACAGCATAATAAATCTCGTTCTGGTGGATGGAGCGCCGAAACTCCTGAATCTCAAGCAACTTATAGAGCAATATGTCAAACATCGTTTGGAAGTAATCACGCGCCAAGCCGAATACAAGTTGAGAAAAGCGGAAGACAGGGAGCATGTTCTTTCCGGATTGCTTAAAGCGCTAAAATACATTGATGAGATTATTTCTCTAATAAAATCCTCAGAAAATGTGGAGGAGGCAAAGCAAAAATTGATTAACAGGTTCAAATTCACGGAGCGTCAAGCGAAGGTAATACTGGAAATGCAGTTGCAGAGACTGACGAGATTGGAAGGAGATAAACTGAAAAAAGAGCACGACGAAATTATCCAAAAAATAAAAGAACTCAGAGAATTACTGGCCAGCGAGGATCTAAAACTCAAAAGGATTTCTGAGGAACTGGATGAAATAAAAAAGAAATACGGGGATGAGAGAAGGACAAAGATCGAGGAAACATACGAAAGGAGGAAAAAGGAGGATTTGATTCCGAAAGAAAAGAATATAGTTGTTCTTTCCCGCAGCGGATATATAAAGAGGATTTCGCCTGAGGAGTTTAGGGCACAGCGTCGCGGAGGCGAAGGAATACATGGCACACCGGACCTTCAGGATTTCGTGGAGATTAACAGCCATGACTTACTTTTACTTTTCACAAATACTGGCAGAGTGTTTTCCATAAAGGGGTACGAAATTCCGAAGATGGGAAGGAGGTCGCGGGGAAAGCACATTATGGCAATCCTCAACATGAAGGAGGATGAGAGAATAGTAAAAATCCTGCCGATATCAACCACAAGGGGCAAATACATTTATTTCGTGACCGAAAAAGGTATGGTTAAAAGAACTTCTTTGTCGGAATTTTCAAACATACGCTCCACGGGCATAAGGGCAACGAGATTTCGGGAGAACGACCGCTTATCCCATGTGCTTATCGGAGATTTGGATGGCGAAATTCTGCTGTTTTCAAGAAAGGGCAGGGTGGCAAGATTTTCAGTATCGGAAATTCCCATATCCGGAAGGAACGCCATGGGCGTTATAGGTATGCGCCTTGATGCGGATGACAAAATAGTTTCCGCCGTTCTGAGAAAAAAGGAAAATCAAATTTTGATAATAACAGAGAACGGTTACGGAAAGAGGATACTGATAGAGGGAAAGGATGGAATAAGAAAGACGAGAAGGGGGGCGAAAGGAGTAATAGGAATAAAAGTTACATCAAAAATAGGCGGTGTTGTTGCCGCATTTCCTATAGGGGATAAAGACGAGGTAATAATTTCCACCAAGAAGGGAACCACAATAAGAGTAAGGGCGAAGGAAATACCTGTATACGGCAGAATGGCCCGTGGAGTTAAGGTTGTTAAAGTTGATAACGATAATACCGTTACTCACGCAATAAGGGTGGTATAAATGGTATGCTTAGATGTTAAGAATGTGAAAAAGAGATACGGTAAAATTGAGGCCCTCAGAGGTGTATCCTTTGCGGTAAGCAAGGGAGAAATCTTCGGATTGCTCGGCCCGAACGGTGCGGGAAAAACTACTCTTCTCAAAATTCTCTCGGGAATAACGAAACCCGATGAAGGCAGCATTAATTTTCTCGGAGTTGATGTTGTACGCGAACCTATAAAAATTAGGGAGCGGATAGGAATAGTTCCGGAAGTTGAATCCGTGCCTTCCTACTTAACGCCTCAGGAATATCTGGATTTGATTTGCTCAATACGAGGGAAAAAATCCGATGTGAAAAAATATCTTGATTACTTCTCACTGCCAAACGACAGGCTGGCGAGGGATTTATCCAAAGGTATGAGGCAGAAGTTGATGATTGCCGCCGCGGTGATACATGAACCGCAGGCACTCTTGCTCGATGAACCACTGATAAACCTGGACCCTTCAGTCCAGAAAGATGTAATCTCCCTCATAGAAAATTTTGCAGAGAAGGGAGGTACGGTTATACTGGCGACGCACATAGTTCCATTAGCGCAGAGAATATGTAATAGGGTAGCAATAATTAACAAGGGAAAGATTGCCAGAGTGCTCAGCGTGGAGGATGTGGATATTGAAAAGGAGTTTTTCAGAGCGATTTCTTCTCCTTAAACTTTTTTTAATAGAGGAGTACCGAAGACATCTTAGATATGTATCTCCCATTTCGTTCTACCTTTTTCCTCTTTACATCGCATTATTTACATTCCTAGCGGTTGAGGTAGGTATTGGCAATGTTGTTCTTTCCTACGGTGCGTTTTTCTACGGTATAAGCGTGGGTGCGTTTGGATATCTGGGAATACAGTATTTGCGGAAAAGATTGAGAGAGTTTCTTCTGATCAATCTTCCCGAAGTTTTGCCAATTTCATACAAAGAAACTTTTCTCTATCTTTATATTAGAGATTTAATATACTATTCGCTTCTTATGGGAATCTCCGTTGTATCTGTTCTTTTGGTATTCTCAAAGTACCATACCATTATACTAATTCTCACAATGTTCTTTTTGGGATACGCTTCCTCATACGCAATATCCATCGCCTATCTCAGAAATCCCCTTTTGGCTGGAGTGCTCGTAATTCCCCTGATTCCGGTAATCGTGCCTCTTCTTCCAAATACAATTTTTCTAAAAGTAATTTTGGCAATTGCATACACCATAGTTGGATTTTTCCTTACCCCCGAGGAAATAAAAATTCCCGTTTATATATCGCACATTAAAAGTTCGTATATTGGAGACAAGAATCCCTTACTTAAAAAAACTTTTCTGGACGTTTGGCGTAGCGGAATGCCAGTTAAACTAATTTTCGGATATCTTTTACCGCTTATATTGGTAATTCTTTTCTCCGATTATGTATCAAGCACGCTGGTTAATCTGAGAATTAACTCAGTTGGCTACGCTTCAATATTCGGTTTTCTAACCCTTGTAATCTATTCTTGGCTTACGATGGTTGATGACCATTCCTATCTAACATTGCTTCCCGTCAAGCCCTTTGAACTAATAAAATCGTTTTTTATAGTTTATCTTATAATCTCTCTTTGCATAATCGTCCCGGCGGTCGTTTTAATTTCATTCGCATACGGAGAGATTCACTACATTCCTATATCCCTCCTGATTGGAATTTCAACTTCCATTTACGGTTTCTGGTGTCTAGCGAGATTCACAGGACTGCACACAACCTCCATGCTCTTCGACCCATCCGTGATGATGAAATTTTCCGCGGCAGTTATTCCTCCGAATATGCTGGTAATAGCCCATTCAATAATGATAGAGATTCCTCTTAGTCCGTATGTGATTGCGTTTGCCTTGGGGATTATGGCGGTGGTAACTTACCTGAATTGCAGAAAGGTGAGAAAAACCGTGGATTTTGAATTCTAAATTTTTCTTCCGAATATTATGAAGCCTGTGTGCCCGATGTATTCGTTTGTAGGCCTGGTGCCCATTTCTCCAACAACTATCTCTCTTTCAATGATTTCATACGCCTTAACTTCCACGAAGCCGTTGGCGCGGAGAGTTTTTACCGTTTTTTCCACTTGGTTGTACGTGGGAACATACGCGCAAAATATCCCACCGGGTTTGAGCACTTTCTTTGATACCTCAACACAATTCCAAGGGTCAGGAATATCCACTACAAAAGCATCAACATCCCTCTCCTCCACATCCTTCCTTACATCCCCTATCTTTAAAGTCCACCATTTTTGAAGATTCATCCTTTCAACATTTCTTCTGGCTATCTCTGCAAAATCATTTCTGATTTCGTAAGTTATTACTCTCCCGTTCGGCTTAACCGTTCGGAGGAGAGATACAGTCAACGCTCCTGAGCCGCAGCCCCCTTCAATCACAACGCTTCCCGACCGTATGTTCGCCCTCATTATTATGATCGCAGCATCCTTCGGTTTTATTATCTGGGCTTTTCTCTCCATGCAATCTACAAAATCGTCTATGGTTGGAGGTAAAATAAAAAACTCTTCATCTCCGAGCAGTATTTTTTCTCCGTATTTCATTTTCAGAAATCTTGATGTGTCAACAACTCCGTAATCCTCGAGGATTTCGTAATCTCCCGTTATTCTTATGAGGAATTTCTTCGTTGGGGAAAGCAGCAGTATCGGGGTGTTTTTCTCCATACTCATGGAGATGAAAGGTTGTACTTAACGGTAATGCTCATATTATCTCCACTAGTTTCTCCGCCAATTTTTCAAGAAACTTTCTGTCATCTTCAGTAAAAGGTGAGAGGTAAAGGGAATCTATGTCTATTTCTCCTACAATTTTTCCATCCTTGTATATTGGTACAACAATCTCGGATTTGACCTTTGGACTGCACGATAGATAATTTGTTTCCTTGGATACATCTTGAACTATGAAAGTATCCCCTCTAACCACTGCCTGTCCGCATATCCCTCTTCCGTAAGGAATTCTAACATGCTCCGTAGGCTCGCCAGAATAAGGACCGAGATGTAGGGCTTTCTCATTCTCATCCGCAAGATAAAAACCAACCCAGTTGTAATGCTCAACTTCCACCCTAAGCAAATCGCATATGTTCTGCAAAATATTCTCAATTTCATCATTCCTGGATAAAGATTCCTCAATCAACGCGCATATCTCTCGTATATCCTTTCATAATTTACCCTCTGCATATTTGGCTGTAAAGCATGGGAGTTTTTAATTTAGATTATTGCTCGAATATATTCTCGGTTAGAACGCTGTGCATTCTACTGATTATGGTTGTCAAGATAATGACAGAAATATATAAATAATGTAGAGAAATTGGGGGTTTGAGGTGAGTACAAGATGAGAGTGATAGAGAAAATATGTGATATTATAAATTCTCTCATCAAAGTTTGAGTGAATGGTATAAGCGTTTATCCAAGGTTTTCCCTTTAACCACTAAAAGGAAAGAAAGGAAAGCGGTAGCTA
>Ga0190313_1001058_pt1 | contig 15093 bp, 12 predicted proteins | sample 4870071011_MG_FD_169989 | JGI IMG/M metagenome (GOLD analysis project Ga0190313, IMG submission 169989) | Hydrothermal vent sediment bacterial communities from Southern Trench, Guaymas Basin, Mexico - 4870-07-10-11_MG | ecosystem: Environmental > Aquatic > Marine > Hydrothermal vents > Sediment ...
ACGATGCTGATGAAACGGACGATGATGAAGCAGATGCTGATGAAACGGACGCTGATGAAACAGATGCTGATAAAATAGATGAAGCAGATGCTGATGAAACGGATTATGATGAAACAGATGAAGCAGATGCTGATGAAGATACATCGGGAACTAATAAAAGAGCCGATGATGAATTAAATCTAAACGATTAAGAGGTTATAGGTCGTCATATAAATGATTTCACTGCGTTATCGGACGCCTGCGTATTACATACGCCTTCCTCCCTCTGACCAAAGTGATATTTATTATCTGACAATCTATGGATCGGGGGGGAGATAAGTGGCAAAGCCAAAGCTTAGAGTTTATGAACTTGCCAGAGAATTTAATACCACTAACACAGCTCTTATAGAAAAATTAATAGCTATGGGTATTCCCGTTAAGAGTCATATGACAACCATTGATATAGAAATGCTTCCACGGATTAAGGCAAATTTTTTTGGGGATAAACAGGCCGTGGTTGAAGAACGTGTGAAGGGTACTGTCATAAGGCGCAGGCGGAAAAAATCTGTGGGGGTTGAGGAGAGCTCTGAGAAGGCTCTTGAGGAGCCTTATAGCTCGAAAGCGCTGTTGCCTCCGGGAAAAAGTAATGATTTAGAACAACCGGACAGCTCGGGTGATGATGAAGCGTCCCCTTTGATGGAGGAAGGGTCAGTTCCTAAGCAGGCTTTTCAGCAAGAAAATGAGGAAAAAGAGGAGCCAACGCGAAGAGAAGATAAAAAAGATCTTGAACCTGACATGCAAGAGGAAAATGCTGAAAAAAAAGTGACGAAGAAAAAAGATGTGGAGCCAGATCAACTGGTAGACCAGGAAAAAGTGGATGTTGATCAACCGGCTGTTCAGGAAAAAACAGAAGAGAAGTTGCCTAAAAAGAAGAAGCCTTTGTCCACGGCTAAAGGGCCTAAGCATAAGAGAGTAAAGAAAAAAATAGTAAAAGATGCTCCAGCAAGGATTATTAAACTTCCTGATCCTGTTAAAAAAGTAGAAAAAAAATCTGTGACCCCACCCTCTAAATCAGTTTCTAAATCAGCTTCCGGGTTTAAGCGTGGAGATAAAAACGGGGAAAAACAGTTTAAGCCCACTGAAAATTTTTCTTCAAAGAAAAAAGCGCAAAAGCCTGAAAAACCCGAAAAAGAGTTGAGACAAAAAGATGTTAAGAAGGATATTAACTGGAGTAAGAAAAAAATTACCTTTAAGAAAAAAGAGGTTATTGAAGGAAGTGCCCTTTATTCCAAGGGGAAAAAGGGTAAAAAAAGAAAAAAGCCTTTCAGGGGTAAAAAAATAGTCACTGGACAAAAGACTCTTATAACAACACCCAAGGCAATTAAGCGAAGAATAAAGATTGATGAGACTATTACCTTGTCCGACTTGGCAAGACGTATGGGCATAAAGGCCAATGAGATGATCGCCAAGCTGATGGATATGGGTGTCATGGCCACTGTAAATCAGACCATAGATTTTGATACCGCGTCTGTTGTGGCTGCAGAGTTTAAGTACGAGCTTGAAAAAGCATCTTTTGAAGAAGAAATTATTTTAAAGACAGAAGATATCGATTCCGGCGATATGGTTACAAGGCCCCCTGTGGTCACCATTATGGGGCATGTGGATCATGGAAAAACTTCTCTCCTTGATATGATTCGGAAAACCAAAGCCAGGATAACTGATACCGAAGCAGGGGGAATTACCCAGCATATTGGTGCATATAGTGTAAAGACCGATAAAGGAAGGGTTGCTTTTCTGGATACCCCCGGTCACGAAGCCTTCACAGCTATGCGTTCAAGGGGGGCAGGGGTAACCGATATGGTAATTCTTGTTGTGGCGGCAGATGATGGTGTTATGCCCCAGACACTTGAGGCTATAAGTCACGCAAAGGCGGCCGATGTTCCCATAATCGTTGCTGTTAATAAAATTGATAAGCCCGGGGCAGATCCTGAACGTGTTAAACGTGAACTTGCAGAAGCCGGATTGGCTCCTGATGATTGGGGTGGAGAATCTGTTTTTGTTAATGTATCTGCCAAGGTTGGAACCGGGATTGATGATTTGCTGGAGATTGTGCTTCTTCAGGCAGAGATGCGGGATTTAAAGGCAAATCCGGATCGGCTGGCTCGGGGTTATATTGTTGAATCTAGGTTAGATCCTGGCCGGGGACCGGTGGCCACGGTACTCATACAGCAGGGAACTCTCCATGCCGGAGAGCCTGTGGTTTGTGGAATTCGTTTTGGGAAAATTCGTTCTCTTATGAATGATCTTGGAGACGTTATTGATGCTGCAGGTCCCTCCCTCCCTGTTGAAATAACAGGGCTTGCCGGGGTGCCCAATTGCGGAGATGAACTGATTGCTGTTCTGGATGAGAAAAGTGCAAAACAGGTCAGTGCCCATAGAGCTCAAAAGCACCGAGCAAAGGAATTAGCCAAAACCAGCAAGATGAGCCTTGAGAAACTTTATGAGAAGTTAAGTAAAGGCGTGGTGGTTAATCTCAATCTTATAATCAAGGCGGATGTTCATGGTTCAATTGAGGCTATAACCGATTCACTGTTAAAGCTTTCCAATGAAAATGTTAAGATTAATATTATACATTCTGCAACAGGTACGGTAACAGAGTCTGATGTTTCACTGGCGGTTGTGTCTGAAGCTATTATTGTAGGTTTTAATGTTCGCCCCGATACCAAGGTACGTGCCATCGCAGCAGACGAACATGTTGATATGCGCTTTTATAATATTATTTATGATCTCATAGCGAATATTGAAAATGCCATAATAGGATTGATGCCTTCAACATTTAAAGAACATGTCCTTGGTACAGCTGAAATCAGGGAAGTATTTCATATTCCTAAAATCGGATCCATTGCAGGGTCGTATATTACAGACGGGAAAATAGAACGGAGTCGGAGTGTTCGTCTGCTGAGAGAAGGGATAGTAATATATGAAGGGAAGATATCATCATTAAGACGTTTTAAAGATGATGTCAAGGAAGTGCTCACCGGATTTGAATGCGGTATCGGTATTGAGAATTATAATGATATAAAGACAGGTGATTTTATAGAGTGTTTTTATATGGAAGAAATCAAGGCGCAGGCAGTATAAATTTTTGAAAAAAATTTTTACTGCGGTATTATCTGCCTTAAGGTGTACCAAATTATTACCACCTGTCAAATTTTTTGTTTTATCTGCACCCCTTATGCATTGAGAAGTTATTTTAGGGTTGATAAGTTTTTTTAAATGGTGGAAATAACCTTGGCCCGGTGAAAATGGAGGTTATCAATCTATGAAGCCTTTTGTACGTTCAGACAGAATCAGTGGTCAAATACAAAAAGTTTTGTCAGATCTTTTACATAAAAAGATTAATGATCCGCGTATTACTTCTGCTACAATAACAGGGGTTAAATTATCGCAGAATTTAAGATATGCCCGTATATATTTTTCTCTTATGGGGAGTAAAAAGGAGAAGGCTGAAGCCAAAAAAGGATTTGACAAAGCCTGTGGATATTTTAAACGTATACTTGCAGGAAAACTTGGCTTGCGTTATATGCCTGAACTGAAATTTTATTATGATGAAACCTTTGATTATGGATCTAAAATAGATAAGATCCTTGACAGTATAAAAAAGAAAGATGGACCTGATAATAGAACAGCTGAAGAAGAGCAATAAAGTTCTTGTGACAACCCATATGTATCCTGACGGGGATGCAATAGGGTCATTGATTGCTATGGGCTTTGCTCTTACGGCTTTGAATAAAGAAACATCTCTTTATACAGAAAGTCCCATTCCAGCCGTTTATAAATTTATCCCTTCTGTGGATCGTGTTGTTCATACCATAAAAGACGCAGCCTGTTATGATACCGCAATTGTTCTTGACTGCAGTAATCCTGAAAGAGCAGGGAGTGTCAGTGATACTCTCTCTTGTATTCCTGTTCTCATCAATATAGATCATCATATTACAAATAATCGTTTTGGAACTTTTCGATTAATAGATACCCAGGCTTGTGCAACTGCGGAAATTGTTTATCGGCTGATTAAAAGTCTGGGTATCCCCATAAATAAATCTACAGCATCTGCTATCTATACGGGTATATTGACTGATACCGGGTCATTCAGATTTTGCAACACAAATAGTGCTGCCTTTAAAATTTGTGAAGAAATGGTGCTTCTGGGTGCAGAGCCCTATCATATAGCTCAAAAGGTTTATGGGCGCTATTCTTTGGGCAGGATCAGACTTTTGAATTTGGCATTAAATACAATTGAAATTTCTGAAAATGGAAAACTTTCGATTATGTTTCTGACCCAGGAAATGTTTCGAGCTACCGGTACCAGAATAGAGGATGGAAATGACCTCATAGATTATGCAAAAATTATTGAAGATATTAAAGTCGCAGTCTTGATTCAGGAATCAGAGGAAAAGGTTGGCACCCATTCTTTTCATGTGAGTCTTCGTTCAGACGGGACAGTGGATGTTGCAAAGATCGCCTCAGTTTTTGGGGGAGGAGGTCATCGTACCGCTGCAGGCTTTGAAACTCAGTTGCTGCTTCCGACTTTAAAGGCTGAACTTGATAATATAGCACAGACCCTTTTGTAGGTATTTTTTTATGCAGCATAATGAACCGAGTGGAGTTATTATTATAGATAAGCCTTCAGACATTTCTTCTGCAGCGGTTGTGGCTGCCGTGAAAAGGTGTTTTAAGGTAAGAAAAGTAGGACATACAGGCACCCTTGATCCTTTTGCAACGGGTGTTTTGATCTGTTGTATAAATAATGCTACAAGGCTTTCCCGTTTTTATTTGAAAGGCCACAAAAAATATGAAGCTCTATTGCATCTTGGTGTTACAACAGATACTCAGGATTCCACAGGAAAAATAATTTCAACCTGCGAGAATATAAATTTTTCTGAAGATGAATTAAAGAGAGTTTTTAAGCAGTTTGTGGGTAGACTTGAACAGGAACCTCCTGTTTATTCCGCGCTAAAACATAATGGAGTACCCCTTTACAAACTTGCAAGAAAGGGTTGCCCTGTTAAAAAGCCTGCCAGGTATGTTTTTGTTTCCAGTATAAAAATACTTCATGCTGAACTACCCTTTATACGTTTTGAGGTTTCCTGTTCACCAGGGACATATATAAGAACCCTGGGGCATGATATTGGGTCTGTTCTTGGATGTGGAGGACATATTAAAGAGTTAAAAAGGGTTGAAAACAGTGGGTTTTCCATAAATAACGCCTATAATTTGCCAGATATTGAAAAAAAGTGTATATGTGTCGGGAGGGATGATATTTTATCAGAAATGCTGATAGGGATGTCTGATTCTCTTCCTGATCTCCCCTGTTATGTTGCTGATGAAATTTTGGTAAATAAAATAATGCATGGTGTTTTATTGTCATCGGATGATTTTAAAAATTTTCCTTTTTGCAATGAAGATGCTTTTATAAAGATTGTAGATAAAAAAAATAATCTTTTAAGTATTCTGGAACCTGATGATGATACAAATAAATTTAAATATTGCTGTGTTTTTAATTGAAATATAATATAAGAAGGAGGTATTAAAGAAAATGGGTCGTTTAACCTATGACAAGAGAAAACTTATAGATGATTATAAGCTTCACGAAACTGATACTGGCTCGCCTGAGGTGCAAATTGGTCTTTTGACGCATCGTATTTCTTATCTCACCGATCATTTAAAAATTCATAAAAAGGATCATCACTCCAGGAGAGGATTACTAAAACTGGTGGGTAGACGTCGCAGACTTTTAGATTACGTTAAAGGTGGTGATGTGCAACGTTACAGAGTAATTATTGAAACGCTGGGGCTAAGAAGATAGAATAATTTTTATAGGTTTTTATATAAATAATTTCACGCTATTATCGCTTAAAATTTTTGATCGACGCACTACCAGCATGCTTTCGGCAGATTTTATCGTTATCTTTCTGAAATTGTTTATTTGAAAATTTATATATGAAGATACATGGGAAATAATATGGAAATATCATTCGACGCTGAAGTCGGTGGCAAAGTTATGAGCATCCAGACCGGTAAGTTGGCCAAACAGGCTTCTGGCGCTGTGTTGGTTCAATATGGGCAGACCATTGTTTTAGTTACAGTGGTCTCCTCTGCTGAGGAACGGAAAGTCGATTTTTTGCCTTTGACTGTTGAGTATCAGGAGAGAATATATTCAGCAGGCCGGATACCAGGAAACTATTTCAGGCGCGAGATTGGAAGGCCGAGTGAAAAAGAGACATTAACATCACGGTTGATTGACAGACCCATAAGACCTCTTTTCCCTAAAGGGTATTTCAATGAAATTCAGATCATAGCAACGGTTCTTTCCATGGATATGGATAATGATCCTGATATGCTTGCCATGGTTGGGGCTTCAGCAGCATTGGAAATTTCTGATATTCCTTTTGATGGACCAATAGCCGGTGTCAGGGTGGCACGGGTGAATGGTGAATTATTGGTAAATCCTACGATCAGCGAATGTGAAAATGCTGATTTTAATATTATTGTAGCAGGCTCTAAAACCGGCGTTGTCATGGTTGAGGGTGGGTGTGATGTTGTAAGTGAAGCTGATTTGCTTGATGCTATTTTTTTTGGACATACCCAGCTGCAACCCATTATAGATTTGCAAGTTGAGCTTAAAAAGGCAGCAGGTTTGCAGAAACGGTCTTTTGTTCCTCCAGTAAAAGATTTAGAATTGGGTGCTGCAATTGAATCAATGGCACTTGCCGATTTAAAAGAAGCACTTTGTATTCCCACAAAGATAGAGCGGATAAAAGCAATCAGAGCTCTCAAGACAGAGGTCGTAAAAAATCTCGAAGAAGAATATTCTGATCGTAAAGCCGAAATATATGGTTTTTTCGAGGAGATGGAAAAATCTGTCATACGAGGCCTTGTTCTTAACGAAAAACGGAGAATAGACGGGAGAAGGTTTGATGAAGTAAGGCATATTTCATGCGAAACCGGAATTTTGCCAAGACCCCATGGGAGTGCTCTTTTTACCCGGGGGGAGACCCAGGTACTTGGGGTGATGACCCTTGGGTCAGGTCAGGATGAACAGCGTGTGGAGACCCTGGCAGGAGAAGAATTCAGAGCTTTTATGCTTCATTATAATTTTCCCCCTTATTCAGTTGGAGAAACAAAAAGGATAGGTGGCCCGAGCCGCAGGGATATAGGTCATGGAGGATTATCCACACGGGCTTTGGAACGTGTTCTCCCTTCAAAGGACGATTTTGACTATACAATTCGTATTGTATCTGAGGTTCTGGAATCAAATGGTTCATCTTCAATGGGGACAGTTTGTGCCGGTACCCTGGCTCTTATGCATGGAGGGGTTCCAATTAAGGCTCCAGTTTCGGGAATAGCCATGGGACTTGTACAGGAGGGGGATGAAGTAGTTATTTTATCCGATATTCTTGGAGATGAAGACCATGCCGGGGATATGGATTTTAAGGTGGCTGGGACCAGTAAAGGGATAACAGCTCTGCAAATGGATATAAAAATTCGTGAGCTTTCAAAAGATGTACTGCAAAAGGCCCTTGAACAGGCTCGGGCGGGACGTCTTCATATACTTGATAAAATGCTTGAAACCTTGAGCATCCCCCACGAGGAAATATCGCCACATGCGCCTAAGAATATTGCCATTAATATCAACCCTGATAAAATACGTGATATAATCGGACCCGGTGGAAAGGTTATAAGATCCATCCAGAGTGAAACAGGTGTTAAGATAGATATTGATGATGACGGAAAAGTAAAAATTTCAGCGGTTTCCAAAGAAGCAGCAGATGCTGCACTGGAGATGATAAAACAGATTGTAGCTGAACCTGAAATTGGAGAGATCTATGAGGGGAAGGTTGTAAAGATTATGGATTTTGGCGCCTTTGTACAGGTTCTTCCTGGGACTGACGGATTGTGCCATATTTCCGAGCTTGCCCACCACCGTGTTAAAAAGGTTACTGATATTCTAAAAGAGGGTGACCTCGTTAAAGTCAAGGTGTTAGATATTAATAAAGGAAAAATACGGCTAAGCCGCAAGGCTTTACTGCAGGAAGAAAATGGAAAAGCCTAGGTTTTAATTAAAATTATTCGTATTTTTTTCTATTTTTGCGGAACTATTCAGCTAATATGTACGGCAACAGGCCTGATGGATTCTTTCTTAACGCTCTCTAATCCGTTTAAACAATTTCAAAGTTTTAATCAGATCATGCCTGCTGCGTATCTTAAATCAGCACGCTGAATAGTTACATTTTTGATGAATTAATTATTTGTAATACCCGGCGTATGGAAAAAACGGTTACAGTTAAATTGCTTCGTTTAAAACCTGAGCATGACGCGGATTTGCCGCTTCCCCAACCCATGACATCTAAATCTGCTGGTATGGATATATGCGCAGCTGTCAAGGATGGATTTATATTAAAACAGGGTGAAGTTTCATTAATTCCCACAGGCTTTGCCATGGCGCTTCCTGATGGCTATGAAGCACAAATTCGGCCAAGAAGCGGATTAGCGGTGAAGCATGGTGTAACCGTTGTTAACTCCCCTGGTACAATAGATTCTGATTATCGGGGCGAGGTTATGATCGGGCTTATAAATCTTGGAAAAAGTGATTATATAATTCACAGGGGTGACAGGATTGCTCAGATGGTAATAAAAAAGGTTCTTTCTGTAACCGTTGTAACTGTTTCACAGTTGGATAAAACCGAACGTGATTCAGGCGGATTCGGACATACTGGTCTTTGAAATGGATAAATTTGGAGTATGTGTGCTGGCCAGCGGCAGCAGAGGAAATTCCATTTATCTTACAGACGGTTCCACCTCACTCCTTCTTGATGCCGGTTTATCCGGTTCTGAAATAGAACGGAGGCTTTCTTTAAGAGGGATTAACCCTGGTGATATAGATGGTATTCTTGTTTCCCATGAACATTCTGACCATATTCAGGGTGTGGGTGTTTTGTCCAGGCGGTATAACATTCCTGTTTATATTAATCCTGAAACCTGCAAAGCCTCTTCTCCCCGCATGGGAACTGTTGATTTGATCAGGCATTTTGAATGCGGGTTTCTCTTTACTCTTAAAACTTTAACTATCCATCCATTTTCCATATCCCATGACGCAGCAGATCCCTCGGGGTTTATAATTAGTAAAAATGGCGTTAAAATTGGAATAGCAACAGATCTTGGTATTGTATCATCCCTTGTAAAAGAGCATTTAAAATGTTGTGATTTGCTTGTCATAGAAGCAAACCATGATCCTGACATGCTCAATAATGGTCCCTATCCCTGGCACCTTAAGCAACGTGTGAAGGGGAGGGGAGGGCATCTTTCCAATCAGGATTCGAAAAAAATATTAAGTCAGATAATTCATCCAGGGCTTAAACATGTTATTCTTGCACATTTAAGCGAAACAAATAATATGCCCCAAAAAGCAGAAGAAGAAATCGCCCCTCTTCTTGCTCCCCATGATATCCAGCTTCATGTTGCGAGCCAGAATCACCCTGGAGAATTAATATATTTATTGATTTGATTATGATTTCAGTACGCTTTCCTCAAATTTCCCACATTTGTTTATTATTGTAAAATCAGTGGCGGTTTTTTTTACAACATCAATCCGGAGGACTTTTGTATGGATATTTTGAAATTTTCTGAAGAGCATAATAAGTTTCGTCAGCACGTTCGTAATTTTGTTAAGACAAAAATCGTGCCGAATGTCGAAGAATGGACAAAAGACAGGCTCATGCCAAAAGGCATGTGGAAACAGATGGGGGAAGCAGGTCTTTTATGCCCTGATATGCCCAGGGAATACGGTGGTAAGGGTGGTGATTTTCTTTATTCGGTAATAGTGTCGGAGGAGATGATCAAATCCGGTTTTTTTGGTGCAGCTCCCACAGCCCATAGTGATATTTTTGTTCCATATATAGCAGCCTATGCTTCCGAAGAGCTGAAACAAAAATATCTGCCAGGCTGTGTTTCAGGTGATGTAATTACTGCAATAGCAATGACTGAGCCTGATGCAGGGAGCGATCTTGCTTCCATGAAAACAACGGTTGAAGAAGATGGTGATACGGTTGTATTTAATGGCTCCAAGATATTTATATCAAATGGAATTGTTTGTGACCTTCTTATTCTTGCTGCAAAGGATCCACTGGAGGATAATCCCTACAAAGCCATATCTCTTTACCTGGTGGAGGATGGAACCCCAGGATTTGTCAGGGGAGCCAAGCTGGAGAAAATGGGAATGCATTATCAGGATACTGCAGAACTCTTTTTTACTGATTGCAGGGTTCCCAAAGCCAATTTAATAGGGAAAAAGGGTGCAGGCTTTAAGATGCTCATGGAAAAACTTCAGCAGGAGCGTCTTGTTGTATGTATTTGGGCAGTTAATGCAGCAGAATATATCCTGGAAAAAACTTTGGAATTTTATAAGGAGCATGCAGGTCATGGAAAACAGGTTCCCAAGTCCCAGGCTAATCAATTTGCTCTGGTGGAGATGGCCACAGAAGTGAAGTTGGGGAGAATATTTCTTGATAGACTCCTTGTTGATCACATGGCTGGTGAAGATGTGGTTGTAGAAACCTCCATGGAAAAATTTTGGGTTACAGATATGGTAAACCGTGTGGCAGACCGATGCCTTGATATTTTTGGGATGGCTGGAAGTGTAGGCTCTTGCCCTATTATGAAAATGAGCATGGATATTAAGGCTTCAAAAATTTATGCGGGAACCAATGAGATAATGAAGACTATTATCGCCAAATACATGAATGTGTAAAAAATATCTGACAATCCATGATAAATTAAAAAAAGCTTGCTTTTAATATAGAAGAAAAATATACTACGTAGCTCCCAACGGATGATTCGATTAAATTTTTTAAAATTTATAGATGCGTCCGTTTTTTTTGGAATAAAAGTATACTAATGTATATTTGGGTTTTCGGGTGTATATTTGGGTTTTCGGGTGTATATTTGGGTTTTCGGGAAAAACAATAAGGTATTTGGATGAACATCCATGGAAAACCAAAAACTCAATACCGATAAATATTAATGGCGTTTTTAAAAAAAAGAAAAGTTTCTATAATGAATAAAGATTCAAAACCTAAAATAACCTTATTTTACTGTATTAATTCAATGGATAAAGACGGTTTGGCCTCTTTTCATGATGTGTTTGATCTAAAAATTGTTAAAATGGCTTGTTCAAGTATGGTTAAGGACGTTTTTTTGCTGCGTGGATTTGAGGCAGGGGCAGATGGTGTGGTTGTGCTTGTTTGTCCTGAGGGCCAATGCAGATACACAGAGGGGAATCTCCGGGCGAAAAAAAGGGTCCAGTGGGTTAAGAATTTATTAGATGAAATCGGCATAAATGGCAAACGTCTTTCTTTGTTTAATTTGTCACTGCGGGATAAGGATGCAGTTCAAGGTGCCATTCAGGAGATTTTAAAAAATATAGATGAAGCAGGGCCAAATCCTCTAATGTTTTAAATCGGTGTTTTAAATAAGTCCGGGTAATCCCCGCACGAATCCGCTTTTAAAGTCTGCGCATAATTTAAGCCTGTAAAAAAAGTGTATCCGGAAAATTAAAAAACAGCTATGGATTTTTAGATAAGACAGCCGGTCTTTTTAAATTTAAGTATCCGCCGGCTTTTTTAACATATCCGCATTTTATGTATAAAATATGAACTGATTGAGTGTTTACTAAAATCTCTATTATTTCTTTTTGTCGGGTCGCAGCCAGTAATGCCCGGTTATAACTTCCCGTATTTTTTTTCAACTTTCTGTTCGGATACTACTGAGCCGTAGCAAAATTAATTTTTAGAGATCATTGCTGAAATTGTAACTATTCAGTGTTACTAATTTAAGAGACGCAACAGGTATGATCTGATTAAAGCAATTGAAATTGTTTGAACGTATTAAAAAGCGTTAAGAAAGAACCCATCAGGGCTGAAGGTATTTGTATCATTTTCCGGTATACTATTACGTAAGCTTATATTTATGACAGGTTCTTTCTTTACGACTTTTTATACGTAAGTTTTTCATGGTTTAATTAGATTATACCTGTGCTATACAGATTAGCTGAATAGTTACCTGAAATTTTATTAAATTGTGGAGATAATTTATTACTATGGAGTCTGTCTATGATAGTAGGAGAACAAAAACCGATAAAAGAAATCAAAGAAAGCTTACTTCCATATGGAAAAGTTTTGATTTTAGGCTGCGGTACGTGCGTTAAGACCTGTTTTGCGGGTGGTGAGGATGAAGTTGCTGTTCTTGCTTCTGCGTTGCGTCTTGCGTTTAAAAAAGATGGAGGCAGGATTGAAATTGAAGAATTAACCATAGAACGGCAGTGTGAAAATGAGTTTATACAGGAAGCAGCGCCTAGTATCGCCAGAAATGATGTTGTTTTGTCTTTGGCCTGCGGCGCGGGTGTTCAGGATATAGCAAAATCTTTTGATGACATGCCTGTTTTGCCCGGAATTAATACTACTTTTATTGGAATTCAGGAAAGGTCAGGTGTTTTTACAGAAGAATGCTCGGGCTGTGGTAATTGCGAATTAGCGTATTTTGGAGGAATCTGTCCCATTACCCGCTGCTCCAAAAAACTACTCAATGGTCCTTGCGGAGGTTCCCAGAATGGTATTTGTGAAGTAAACCCTGATACTGAGTGCGCATGGCAGCTTATTATTGATCGTTTAACAAGGCTGGGGCAACTGGATAATTTAAAGGTTTATATTCCTCCAAAAAATTGGGCAACCAGTAATTCGGGTGGACCCAGAAAATTAATAAGGGAGGATCATATTATATGACAACAGAATCAGTAAGCCAGCTACAAAAGGTTTTATCCGAAGGCGGATTTGCAGTCACAGCCGAATGCGGGCCCCCACGGGGCGCAAATGCGGAAGTTCTTCGGGAAAAAGCTGAAACAGTTAAGGGGTATGCAGATGCTGTAAATGTGACCGATAATCAGACTGCCATTGTGAGAATGTCGAGTATAGCCGCTTCAGTTCATCTTTTGAATATCGGGCTCGAACCTGTAATGCAGATGGTGGTAAGGGACAGAAACAGGATTGCGCTGCAGTCTGATATTCTTGGAGCATGGTCTCTGGGAATCAGGAATATTCTGTGTCTTTCAGGGGATCATCAGACTTTTGGAAGCCAGCCTGATGCTTTAAATGTTTTTGATATAGATTCGATGAATCTCATAAGAATGGTAAAGGATATGCGGGAAGAGGGGAAGGATATGAGCGGTTTTGCCTTGAATGAACCTCCCAGGATGTTCATTGGAGCCGCAGCCAATCCCTTTGCTGATCCTTTTGAATACAGAGTTATCCGTTTGGCCAAAAAAATCGACGCAGGTGTCGATTTTATTCAGACCCAGTGTGTCTACAACATGGACAGATTCATTGAGTGGATGCGTCTGGCCCGTGAAGAGGGTCTCACCGAGAAAGTTTATATTCTTCCCGGCGTAACTCCATTGAAATCGGCAGGAATGGCAAAGTATATGGAAAAAAACGTGGCAGGTATGGATGTCCCGGAATCTTTAATTAAACGTATGGAAGGGGTTCCCAAAGATAAGGCCGTTGCTGAGGGATTAAAAATTTGTCAGGAGACGATTGAACAGCTTCGCGAAATCAAAGGGGTAAGTGGTATCCATATTATGGCCATAGGATGGGAAGAAAAGGTGGCGGAAATTGTTAAAACCGCTGGTTTGCGTAGTTAAAAGAGGTATGTATGCCTAAAAAATATCATATTGAAACAACACCAATTCCCCCTCGGTTTCATCCCGTTGGTAAATATACGACAATCGAGTTCAGGGAAGACTGTGCAGGAAGTTGCAGAGAGTGTGTTAAGAAAAAATGTGTTTATAATGTATTTAAGGATAATTACTTTCATATCAGTGAAATGAAGGAACCTGAGTATTTATATGAATGTATGAGCTGCTTCAGATGTATTCAGGAATGTACCAAGGGCATCTTTTCAAGAGTAATAAATCCTGAATACAGAACTCTGGGAGATGAATACTGGAATCCGGATATTATCCACAGAACATGGTACCAGGCTCATACCGGTGCCATCCCCGTGTCAGGTTCCGGCTACGGAGGTCGTTTTTCAGGGCCCGGGTTTGATTCCATCTGGACAGACATGTCGGAGATTGTACGACCCACCAGGGACGGAATACATGGACGGGAGTATATAAATACTTCCATTGAACTTTCCCGCAGACCTGAAAGACTGATCTTCAACGAGGATATGTCCCTTGCTGTGGATGTTCCTCCGATTATGGAGATACCTGTTCCTATTTTGTTCCAGCCCCCGGATCTTGGAATTGTAAATGAGAATGTTCTTAAATCCCTGGCAAAAGCTGCAAGCACAATGGGAACATTGATGTTTATACAGCCGGAAATTGTTACAGATGATTTAAAAGCATATGGGGCCACTCTGATTCCATGCTTGACAAGGGAGACTCTTGGTAAATATCAGGATCTTGTTGACGCCTCCCTTATGATCGAGCTTGCCCATGAACCTGGAATAGAAAAGGAATTTTCCAGGATCAGGAAGATAAAGGAAAATATCTTTATATCTGTGGGTGTTCCCTTAAACTCCGATGCCGCCTCCATTGCCATTGAGCTCACAAAGGGAGGGGTTGATACAGTACATTTTTATGCTGATAATCATGGCAGAGAGCTGGTTCCAAATAAGCCCATGTTTATTAAAGACGCTATTCGTAAGATCCATCTTGCCCTTGTTGATGCCTCCATAAGACAAAGAGTGAATCTCATTGTTACAGGCGGGGTAGCCATGGCTGAACATGTAAACAAGTCTATTCTGTGCGGAGTTGATGGTGTTGTAATCAATTATCCCTTACTTATTGCCATGGAGTGCCGATTATGTTTCGGGTGTAATAAAGGGCTTCCATGTCCGGTCAAGATCGGGGAAGTCGATCCTGAATACGGGAGCGCCAGGATAATAAACCTGATGGCTGCATGGCGGAATCAGATCCTTGAAATGCTTGGTGCCATGGGACTTCGTGAAGTTAGAAGATTACGTGGTGAAGTGGGCCGTTCCTTATGGCTTGAGGATCTT
>Ga0190313_1001059_pt1 | contig 15093 bp, 15 predicted proteins | sample 4870071011_MG_FD_169989 | JGI IMG/M metagenome (GOLD analysis project Ga0190313, IMG submission 169989) | Hydrothermal vent sediment bacterial communities from Southern Trench, Guaymas Basin, Mexico - 4870-07-10-11_MG | ecosystem: Environmental > Aquatic > Marine > Hydrothermal vents > Sediment ...
AGCAATACATGGGGCCCCTTATAACACTTCTCTCACAGAGACGTGGGAGAATTTTAGAGTCCACGATCGAAGGAAATGATGCTCACATAATAGCACATGTCCCAGTCGCCGAAACGCTAGATTTAGCAGAGAAAATAAGGTCAATCACTAGCGGAAGAGCGTTCTTTGGATATCAGTTTGAAACATGGTGGAAGGTACCAGAAGCAATGCAAGATGAGCTAATACGGCAGATAAGAAAACGCAAGAAGCTTGATGAGAACCCACCGACTGTTGAGACGTTCTCTAGGTTCATATACCAACGAACTTAGATCTTCGATGCCCTACTATTTTTAAATTATCTCAAATTTTTGAAGTGATGGATTAAGTATCAGTATTGAAAGGAGAGGTGTTAAGCTTGACACATGGTTCATTGGATAAAGCTGGAAAAGTAAGAAGAGCTACATTAGAAGCTATGAGGATGCTTGGTATAACTCCCAAAGAGAGACACACTCCACCCCCTCGGGTGGCTAAGAAAGAGCTCTACTGGAAAAGATTTATTAAGGGATATAGAATCGGCCAACCACCTAAAAGAAGAACTTAAAGAGAGTTTGAGAAAATTTTTACTTTCTTTATCCGCGCTAATAATAAATATTTCGCATAATTTTGTAATTCTCTATTTTCTTCAAAACACGACCATATTTACTACCCCGACAGATTGCTTGTACGGCTTCCTTAGCCATCATGACATCTTGATACCTACCAAGTATTGCAACATACTTATTTCTTATTGCGATCTTCACGTTCAATTCATCTTCTAGTAAAGTCTTGATCTTGCCCTGTTTACCTATGAGGCGTGCCTTAATTCTCATGAGATCCCTTTTGCTTCGTGCATATTCACTTATGTCTATTATTTCTAGTGTATAGTCTGGATTCTCAAGCACCTTCTTAGAATCCTCAAATGATATACCATTTGCTATAGCTTCAATAACCATCCGAGCTTTTAAGGCCGCCTCAACATTTCCTCTATCAGCAGTTATTATCACCTTGCTTTTCTCGGAGTCAATCTTAATAACGATACCTAGAGATTTCTCCAAATACTTCTCGACTCTTCCTTTCGTACCTATAACCGCGCCTAATCGATCTTCGTCAACGGAGAGGACAATAGTTATTTTATCTTCTTTCGAATTTTCTGCCACCTTTGGCACCAACTCCTACGTAGATTCTAACCTTTTGGATACACCTTTCAGCAGTAATAATAATGTTCTTTTCAATTTAGTCTCCAATTCCTTTGTAAGCTCAGTTCTCTCCAAAGAGACGGATAGACGACTAAGAAAATCAGAATAGGCTCTAAAAGTAGAATCACCAAGATCATCAAGCAAACTTTTAATATCCGCTAAGTTCTGTAAAAGAGCCTCTTTATTCCCCATGCTAATATTTTTCCTCGCCTGCAAAATTAAAATCTTGATACTCCTAAGCCTATCTTCGGCGCTCCCCGTCCCCGCTTTAGATTCACTCTCCACGATATCTCTTAGAACATCCAATATTTCACTTGGCGAAAACTCTTCTCCCAGAAAAGCACAGCAGAGAGAATGTCCCCTATACGTAGCGATAACAATCTTAGCACCCGTAATAGAAAAACACATAGAGAATACATCCAAACCCTCAAGGCTCAAGTCCCCACCATATCTAGCAGCAGCACTACGTATATACTCATCGCGTATCTTCTCCTCAACCCAAGAAACGACAGAAGAAAGGGAAAGAAGAAGAGGCTTATAGCTATCATTACCAACAAACAAAACCTCAGCACCACCCCTAAGCAACAGAACCCCAATAGCCCCCCTATCAAGAAGAGACCTAAGCCTCATAGAGTAACCATTAGGACTTCCACTCATACAACTTCATCGCAACAGAATAAAACACACAATGATAACAAAAGCAAAAACCGCGTCGGAGTTTCCGAGTTCGAAATGGGATCGGGCGTATCCCGCGCCCTATGGCCGTCCGCCCCGAAGGACGGACAGCACCGCCCTTTCGCGTGGGGTCCCCCCCACACTACTCGGGTCGGCGTGGCGCGGCTTAGCTTTCGGCCCCGACGCGGCAATCAAAGCAGACTCTAAATGGAAATATGTCACATTACCATTATTTGAACAAAACACCATTTATATTGATGACGAATTTAATCCGCAAGAGTGCGCCGGGCGGGATTCGAACCCGCGTCACCGGCTTGGGAGGCCGGCATCCTACCACTAGACCACCGGCGCGTCTCAAGCAACAATAGTTTTTTCTACAGCATTTTTACTGCTATAGGTCTTCTGTCTCAGTAGTAGTATATTCATGTTGGTTGCCAACTTATAAAGTTTTGTTTAATCAGCATTTTACTGGCAAAGGCTTCTACTCGGGTAACAAAGCATGCATAGGCACTTCTAAACAACAGAGACTATTTGAAAAACAAGTACTTCATGTTTACTGGCTCATCAGAATACCCTCCAAGGAGCACCTATAAGTGCGCCAAACTCTACAATATGCATCCTCCTGCGAGTCACTCTTAAACCACACTAATAACGTATACAGCAGGAACATTAAACATAGTCAATTATTAACAAAAGAAAGAAGCCATTATGGGCCGGGCGGGATTTGAACCCGCGACCATCCGGTTAAGAGCCGGACGCTCTACCGGGCTGAGCTACCGGCCCCGTTGTAGTTGGTATCAGCAAGACATGCATTCATCACTTCTCAGTCGGTTGAACCATCATCATTTCTGATGCCGGGGGCGGGATTTGAACCCGCGAGGCGAAAACGCCATCGGCTATCCGCAGCCGTTTTATAGCAGGCCGACGCCGTACCGCTCGGCAACCCCGGCTGTGTGTAATTTTTCTGGTGGATTTTTTCTGGTGGGGCTCGTAATTATTAATTATGTTATGTTATGGGCTTTATAAAGTCTTACAATTTGTGCGGCTGCTTTCTGTCGGATTTTGGGTTTTATCTATGCTGTTGGGTATCTAGGCTTTTGCCGTTGATTGAGGTGGGTATTTGATTTCTGCTTCTCGATTCGTTTCGCAAGTTATGGTGTTTGATGAATAAACGATTTTTAGTAGTAAGAAGGCCTTGAAGGATGTATATGTCGAGAATTTATTAGTGGGCCGGGGCGGACTCGAACCGCCGACCTTCCCGTCGTAAGCGGGACGCCATAGCCACTAGGCCACCGGCCCAGGAGGTTTTGGGATATTGGGTAGGTTGCTGTTTTTTCGAGTGGAAAAGGATTTTTTATGGATTACATATAAGTCTTTTTCCCTGTTTTTGCTGTATCTATACTGAACAATTATATTATGATAATCAAGCTTTTTAATTATGCTTTCTTGACAGATTAGTGGTGATTGCTTTGGGATGTCGTTGAAGGTTAGGTTGTATGATACGCTGTCGCAAAGGAAGGTTGTTCTTGAGGAACCGGTTGTAAGGGCTTATTTCTGTGGGCCTACCGTCTACGATGTTCCGCATTTGGGTCATGCCCGTGCATATGTTGTATTTGATGTCTTGGTGCGTCTACTTAGGTATCTGGGATACAGAGTTGTGTATGTCCGCAACATTACTGATATTGATGATAAGATAATACGTAGGGCGCAGGAGGAGGGTGTGTCTCCCTTTGAGGTTGCTGATAGATATTACCGTGAGTTCTATGATGCTATGAAGGCGCTTAAAGTTCTTCCACCGAACTTGGAGCCTAGGGCTACTGGTCATATTCCAGAGATCATAGAGTTCATAAAAGCTCTGATTAAGAAGGGCTATGCATATGTGACTCCGGACGGAGTATATTTCAGGGTCCGTAAGTTTAAGCAATACGGGAAGCTTTCTAAGCGGAGTATCGATGAGATGAAAGCTGGAGCACGCGTAGAACCTAGTCCCTATAAGGAAGATCCTCTTGATTTTGCTCTGTGGAAAAAAGCGAAGCCCGGTGAGCCTTCTTGGCCTAGTCCGTGGGGTGATGGTCGCCCTGGGTGGCATATTGAGTGCTCTGCTATGGTTCTAAAGCATCTTGGAGAAACAGTAGAAATTCATGGTGGTGGTGAAGACCTGATATTTCCTCATCATGAAAATGAGATTGCACAATCAGAAGCATTAACCGGTAAGCCGTTCGCCAAGATATGGTTCCATGTCGGGCTGCTTGTTGTTCGTGGAGAGAAGATGGCTAAGAGCCTTAAGAATTTTGTAACTATTAAGGAAGCGCTCGAGAAGTTCGATGCGGAGACTATCCGTCTATTCTTACTAAGTGCTAATCGCCGAAAGCAACTTGAGTTTTCCTGGGATCGTGTCGAGCAGGCAGAAGAACTATTAGATGAACTATACAGAGCTCTGTTCTATGCTGAAGTAGCATCCAAAGATATGGCACATGAAAATAGCGAGTGCTCATCAAAATTGGCTAATGCTAATGTTGCTGAAGACAATGAACGTATTGGTGGCATCAAAGAATATGTGAGTGGTGTCAAACTAAAATTCTTAGAGGCGCTAGCGGATGATCTTAATTTTGTTGAGGCTATAGATGTTCTAAGAGAAGTCGCCAGATATATCATCCGTAACGCTAACAAGCTTTCGGCAGTAGAGCTCAACATACTAGCGAAGCTCATGAGGGAATTGGGTATGATTCTAGGCATCTTGCAGGAGTCATTGTCTGAAAGGATAGAAGAGAAGAAAAGGAGAGGTAAACCTATTGAGAGGTTTATCCCACCAAATTATGCTGTGGGTGACTCAGAGCTTGTTGAACAGATTTTAAGATTGATGATAGAAGTTCGAAAGGAACTCCGTAGAAGGAAACTATATGATTTAGCGGATATAATTAGGGAGAAACTCAAGGAGATGGGTATAATTCTCGAAGACATAGGTTTGGAGACAAGGTTCTACATTTCACGTGCATAGCATTTTAATCAAATTATCTTTTTTGGTCTTGTTTTATAAGTGGAGTATCCTATTCCTCTCACGGATAGTTACTATCTTTGGGATTCAGAAAAGAATAAGTTTTCTAGTAGTGGTGGAGAACTATGGCTAAGATGAGCTTCACGAGGATAAAGGAAAATGTGACATATATTCTCAATAGGGCAAAGTCGATTCATCCATCACAGCTTGCACGCGATAAAGGACTCATAGGAAGGTTGGTATCGATAATAAATTCTATGCTCTCAGAGGAATACAGTGAGGACGAGATAGGTGAAATTCTCGAAATGATAAAATCAACTAACATTGATCTATTCAATAGAGTTATCGAATCCACTAAAGACCCCGTTAAATGTAGGCAGATACATAGCAAATATTCTTGGCATCAGAAACTCAAGAGGATGAGATCGAAGTAGGGTTGCTTTATGGTTATAAGGGCTATAAGTCTTCTTGACGCATTTGGTAATGAGCTATACTATGAGATGTACGCTACATTTACGCCGAATTTTCCTCTTCTTGTTCGGGTAATATTAGGAATGAAAGAACACTTTGTAAAGGAGTACGATTCCATAGAACTAGGACAGTATAGGATATCCTTGTTAATATCTTCCGATTTCTCGATCTTTGTTTTAGCCGATAGAGTAAATAGTAGTGAAGAACTAGAGAAAATCCTTCGTTTCCTCTTGGAGTCTGCTAGAGATATATTTGGTCGAAGCGAGAAAGTGGATGAGGCGAAAATAGAGAAATTCCAAGAGAAAACTTATGAAGCTATAAGGATGCTTCCCATAAAGTGTACCTTAACGGGCTATGGAGGAGTAGGTAAAACAACAATTGTAAAACTGGTAGCGAAGGGCGAAAAAGTAGAAAAGCATATTCCAACAATTTTGGCCGACGTAGAAGAGATAAATATAGAGGGTATTGATCCATTCAGAGTTACTTTGTTTACTGTTGCTGGGCAGCCGCAATATTGGAGGACATGGATGCTAACAACGGAGGGGTCAGACTTTGTGATGCTTGTAACTAATTCATCTAAAGAGGATGTTGAGCGTCTCCAGAGAGAAATAATACCCTATCTCCTAAAAATAACTCCATACTCTAGATTCATAGTTATAGCTAATATGCAAGATAAACCTGGTGTTCTTCCACCATCGATAATAGAGGAGATGACGGGTATACCTGCTTTTCCATTGGTGGCTATAAGACCTGATGCTCGTGAGAAATTCATTGAAATTCTGACAACGATGATACGAGAACTACCCTAGATTCACATTTAGGTTTTTCCAATATGTTTTTGTTCCTCAGAAGCTCTTGGTAGCGAGGTTTCGATAGCTAAACTTTATTTCTGTTGAACTAGATTTAATTATCTGCTATGGTAAGAGATGCTTGAAAGCAACTTCCGTAGTATATCTACTTTAAGGGAGAGAATACATGGGTGCAATCTAGCATGCTTTGTTTTCAATGCCTTAATATACTCACTTCGTCTAATGGTACGTTTATCAGCTATCTGTTCGATAATTTTTTTGATTTCATATGTAGCATCACTACCTAGGGGAAGGCGTATTACTTCTCCTGTCCTTGTACATATTTCACATCCCTTAAACATAAATGATTTTTTGTATAATATGTTCTTAATGTCTTCTAGTGCCACTGAAAGAAGTGTATTAGTTTTTCTACTGAATATTATAATCTTTCTAGCAGTTATCGTAATAGTAAAATCTTTGTAATCTTTAATGCTTAATACTGCATCCTCAGAATCAAGTCTCTTTATGATGTTTAATTGCTCTAAAAAGTTATTTGTTTCGCTAAGTTTTTCGAGAAACTCTCTTAGTGTTCGTATTTTTGAGTCTATACGCCTTAAAATGAGGTCTATGTTTGCGGGAAATTTATAAGTTATATTTAATGTAGGAGAACTGATAATATTAGCAGAGACATATTCTGTCTGCTTATGTTGAATTAGTAACCTCACGATGTACTGTAAAATGGAATTTATCCGTGTATACATCTTCAATATCATTCTATCGTAGCGCCTGCTAATGAAAAGCCCATGGCTTCTATAGATAAGCAACCCATTAAAAATCGTATCAATTTCCGCTATTGCATTCTCCACGCGATTTAGAAGGTCTATAATTTCGACAGGAGAAAGCATATTATATCCCCCAATCTAGTGCAGAAGGTGTCTAATAAAATGCGATGTGATCTGGATATTACCTAGAAATATTTTCTGTGTTTGTTCGAGGGGATGCGTAGTTACTGGGAAATGTCAAATTATACTTTAAACATTTCTTACAAAAAGCAATTTATGTTTCTTTATGTTTCTTTAAATATTTTCTTAAAACGAATAGTTAGAGAAAAGTAAAGGGATACCTGATGTGTCCGATAATTGCTGGCAAGGTAGTGTCTTCTGATTATACTTCAGAACATTCCCCGAGGGTCAGACTATGGGTACATCGTGTAAAAAAATTTCTATTTGGGCTATCAAAGTTTATCAACAACGTTCCATCGACCATACTGAGGGAAGCCATAAATGAAGCAGTGCCACTCGTACTTGATCTTATACCTAAAAAACTGCGTTTAGGTGTATCGCTATATGACCTGTCGCTAGCTGTATTTTGGCGTAAGCTAATCGATTATGGTGTAACAGAAGTGTCCATTATAAAGCTGATTCGAATAGCAAAGAGTAATCTTAACCATAAGGTAACTCATGGAAAAATCCTTAAAATTCTTTCGTTTTTAAAAGATATCGACAACTATGCTGACACTAATAGTAAAATTTATTTGTATGTGAGATTATTTGTGAATAAATTATTTGAAGCAGTGAAAAACCGGAGAGTAGAGTTTGATGATTTCAAAATACCAAATGTCAAAAGAACATTGGTTTTGATTTCTAGGCGGATTATTGAGGAAGTATCTGGTGGTGTCCTCCTCGGAGGATCACCAAAAGTACTAGCAGCAGCAATTCTATATGTAGCTATCAAACTATGTAATCATCTACTACCAATAAATGTATCTTCAAGCATCATCGAAGACATAGCAGGGGTCAATAGGTTTACAATTCTTCGGCGCTACAAACAAGTAATAAACATTCTTGAAAAAAGTATAGAGAACCCCCAGATAGTATGTTTTCTTGATAGTGATGGATAAAAATTGAGCCGTATTAATAACTACATGAAGTATAAGTTTCTTTTTTCAGAATATAGGATAAAGGGAATCAACTATGAATGCTTCTTTTCGGATAGCTACTATAATAAATTCAAACTACTATATCCAATATTGCTGAACAAAGTGGCTAATATTAGGACTAATGCCCTTCTTACCGAAGATTCAGTTCTTAAAGTTCTAGAACTTTTGGATAGCGAAACTAGCGGAGTTATCAGAAAGACTTTTTATCTTTGGAACAAAGAGGTCGCAAGATATATAGCTCTACACACGATCTTCAAACTAATAGCAGTTGAGGATTTACTACATATGATCCTGGATCCATACATAAATGAAATATACATAGACGGAGTACTTAAGCCAATATACTTAGATCATGCAATTTTTGGGAGGCTTACAACTTCGATAAGACTCACTAAGAGCCAACTAAAACGACTATTATTATATACAAAGATGAGATCAGGTGTACTTCTAGATTTCTCTATAGGTCCAGCTAAGATAGATATAGATATATTTGAGCAGAAGTTAAGAATTAGCATTATGACCCAAAGAGACACAAGGGATTTAACTCTTAATGTAAGGAAGATTTTATCAGCACCACCATACTTGTCGCTAATATACAATCAATCGGCAAGACTTTTGCTTGCCCTTGTAATAGCCTTTTTGGTACTGAGACCTAACATGGTCATATTTGGTGAAACGGGTTCGGGTAAAACGACTCTTGCAAGCTTACTAATTCATGCTATGCCAGATAAATGGAGAATCGCTCTCATAGAGGATGTCGCGGAAATACCGCCACAAACTTTGACTGGTAAGCATGCATTTAGAATAAAGGTTCTTTCACTCGAAGAAAAACTCACGGGAAAGCGTGGACTAGATAAAAATGTTGCGATCTTAGAGATGTTACATAGAACGCCAGATGTATGTTTCATAAGTGAGATTCATGATAAGAAGGATGCTAAAGCAATGTTTCACGCGATGGCGGCAGGTTTGAGAATAATAGCAACAACACATGCAAGAGATATAGATAGTCTCTTTGAGCGATGGTTTTCAATTTACAATTTTCCACGATCATGGTGCTGCTTAGTAGACATTATTATTCATTCGAAACGCATTAATGTGGGAGGAAGTATAATCAGAGATTTGGATTCCCTCTACGTACCGCTTTGTCCAACAAATTTAAAGGATAAACTAGCACAATACCTAGAAGCATTAAATGATGGATCAATGGAATTGATTGTGGTTAGCGGAATCCCAATATTAAAAATAAAATCAAAAAAATTGATGGACTATAGAAGAGTGGTCAAAGCTATTTCTAAGATATTTCAGATCAAATTTAGGATGCATTCGGAGAAAGATTTTAAGCTAATTGTGAGTCTCCCGTCAAATCTGATTAAGGAGCTAGATGGGATAGCTAAAAGCATTAATTTAGCGGGAGGCAATGATCCAAAAGAAGTAGCCCAAAAACTTCAACAAGCTATGGCTTCGATCTCAAGAATTCTTGAGAACACGAATATAAGATTATGAATTAGATCATCAGCTAAATTTATTATAGTTTAAAAAGTCTTTATTGAGTAGTAATATCAGAATACAACAATAATGATAGGAAGTATGGGGGAGAAAAATGTCGAGACCGTCAAAGAAGCCCCACATAAACCTAGTGGTTATAGGCCACGTAGACCACGGAAAATCGACGATGATGGGACATTTTCTCTATCTAATGGGAAGTATCGATGAAAGAACAATAGAGAAGTATCGTAAAGAAGCCGCCGAAATTGGAAGAGAATCTTGGGCATATGCATGGGTTCTAGATACTCTACGTGAAGAACGTGCCAGAGGGCTAACCATCGATCCGACATACACAAAATTTGAAACCGACAAATATTACTTCACATTGATTGACTGCCCAGGTCATAGAGACTTCATAAAGAATATGATCTCTGGTACATCTCAAGCCGATGCTGCCATACTCGTAGTATCTGCAAAACCCAATGAGTTTGAAGCAGGCTTTAGTAGAGGCGGACAGACACGCGAACATGCAATACTTGCAAAGATTTTGGGAATAAACAATCTAGTTGTTTGTGTAAATAAGATGGATGCTGTAGACTACAAGAAGGAAGCATATGAATATGTTAAGGAGGAACTAGGTAAGTTCCTCAGACAAATAGGCTATAATCTTGAAAAAGTACCTTTTATTCCCGTTAGTGGGCTCAAAGGAGATAATTTGGTCGAGAAGTCTCAAAATATGCCATGGTATGATGGTCCTACACTAAAGGAGGCCTTGGATAAATACATAGAACCACCTCCACAACCCATTGACAAACCACTAAGAGTACCAATAGGCAAAGTTATAAAGATCACCGGAGTTGGTACTGTTGCTACTGGTAGGGTTGCTACAGGAGTTCTAAAAGCTGGAGACAAGGTAATTATCAATCCACCTCAGATAAAAACAGTTGCTGCATCAATCGAGATGCATCATCAAAAACTTGAAGCTGCATACCCTGGAGATAACATTGGTATCAACCTTAAAGGTGTCGCAGTAACAGAAATCAAGAGAGGTGACGTAATAGGTCATGAAACAAACCCACCAACAATAGTGGGTCGAGAGGCCGCAAGAGTTTTAGCAAGAATATCCGTGGTTTGGCACCCCACATCAATAGCTGCGGGCTACACACCTGTTCTACATGCACATACGCTTCAGATAGCAACTAGATTCGTAAAACTGAAGGCCAAATATGCACCGACTGGCGAGAAAGTCGAGGATGAACCTGCATTCATCAAAACCGGAGATACCGCTGATGTGATATTAGAACCCATAAAGAAGTGTGTTCTGGAGAAAGCAGCAGAGTTCCCACAGCTCGGTCGCTTCGCCATTAGAGATATGGGCCAGCTGATAGCCGTAGGGATTGTCAGAGAGATCCTACCACCGGATGCAGAATAAGATAACTTTTCTAATTCTCTTTCTCAAGAGAAATTCTCCCATAGTTTTTGAAAAATTCTTTTTCTTAATTGTTTGAAACCATTGGGAGAAATTAAGAATTGTACAATAGCAGTCTCCAATTTTTTATCTCATAATTTATATAGGTTTTATTGAGAGGATTTTTATAATCTGTTACAAATCTTCCCATCAGATAAACAAATTAAGGTTATGTTATTGATGATTATCAAAATAGTCCTATCTTGGTGTCCCGCTAGGCGATCGGAATGTCAGAAGAATATTCCGAGGAAGTTTTGGTAGACGAGAAATTCATAAAGCAGACTTATGATAGGATATACAGGGAGCTCAAAAAGGCTATCATTGGAATGGATAATGTTATTGAATTGATGTTTATAGGTCTCTTAGCGGGTGGCCATATACTACTTGAGGGGATGCCAGGAGTAGGAAAAACTTTTGTAGCTCAAAATTTTGCTAATGTCATAGGTGCCACATTTAAGCGAATTCAGATGACACCAGACATGCTACCTGCGGACATAATAGGCTCGTACATATATGATCAGAAAGAAGGAACGTTCAAATTTAGAAGAGGCCCTATATTCGCTAACATAATTCTAGCGGATGAGATAAATAGAGCCCCTCCTAAGACCCAAGCAGCGCTATTGGAAGCTATGGAGGAAAAAACAGTGACTGTGGAGGGTATAACATATCCGCTCCCAAAGCCGTTCTTAGTGATAGCAACTCAGAATCCAGTCGAGTTAGAGGGTACATATCCTCTACCGGAAGCGCAATTAAGTAGATTTATGATATACATACAGGTTGGATATCCTAACGATGAAGAGGAGTTAGAGATACTTAAATTGAAACTTAGAACAACGAAGAGAGTAATTACATCACAAGTTACTAGCGCCAGAACAGTAATAGAAATGCAACGTTTTCTCCAAACAAAGGTTGAGGTTAGCGAAGAAGTGCTCCAGTACATTCGGGACATAGTTATGGCAATAAGGAGAGATTCAAGGCTATTATTTGGATGCTCTCCTAGAGCATCTATCTCGATAATGATGACAGCCAAAGCACATGCTTTAATAAATGGTCGGGCATACGTCACACCAGATGATGTCAAAGCTGTTGCTCCTTATGTTCTACCGCATCGTATATTCCTGAAACCAGAAGTAGAGCTAGGAGGAGTAAAGCCTCAAGATATCGTAGAATCTGTCCTAGAAAGCGTCCCAAGTCCAGCGGTTTGATAAATATTATGTGGCAAAATTTTTGAGATGGCGACCCACGTAATATCTGCTTATAATTTTTTTGTAGTAGACTAACATATCATGACATAGTCGTATAAGACCCCCATACTGGCTTCTTTTTCTTCCAAGAAGCAACCACAAAAGGTTTTCCTTAACAATCTCTCTTAAGACGATTGTGGCAAACGAGCCTTTAGGGAGGGAGAAGCGTATGACATAGTGATATTTGTTCTTAAAAATAGCTACATCTTTTACTCGAATAATACTCCTCCTGAAGCCTCCCCTTGTTATTTCCAGCTTGAGGTTCTTCATTCTAAAAAGTTTGGGTAAAATATTTTCGGCGTCGAGGATTTCATTCAAGATTTTACGGGTAGAACCATTCATGTTTTCGTTATCAATACGATAGCCTACTAGTGGTAATTTGGGAGGAGGGCTTTCAAGCTCGCTGAGCAATAGATTAAAGATAAATGACTGATAGGCCTCAACCATTAGGCGAAGTAAACTAAGTGGAATACGGCGAAGAATTCTATCAGCAGACCTTCCGCGTGAGAATTCCTTCAATATATATCGTTCAAACCAAAACTTTTTTGGAGGGAGTAGTGAAAGGGCTTCATCATATTTTTTATCTTCAAGTAGGTCAAGGAAAAGATTTCTGCTTCGGAAAAGAGGATTTATCTCCCTAAGAAAGACAATCAATGCGTCTTCATACCGCTTTTGGAGAATCATCTTGCCAACAATATGATTGATGGGTTTCCATAGGCCAAATCTCTGATGTCCATAGAAGTTAAGTAGGGGTTGTTTAGATAAGGTATCAACAATATTATTTAAGGGGCCCCTAACGTACCAAAGACGCACAGTAAAGCGGTTCCCCCAGTGATCTCCTATGAAAACTCTGCGGAGTTCACGGATAGGACTAAAAATTCTGAGCTTGCTGGGTAATTCTATGCGCTCCAGACGGTCAGGAGGAATTCCAAAAACGCAAGCTCTTTGTACAGTTATAGCCTCCTTATCCTTTAATCCACTAAGAAAGATGAGGTGGGGTGGCACTCCTAGGCGTCTAGATAAGATGCGTAATGCGACAAAAGTATCAAGATTTTTCTTCACGAGCACAAAGTGTGTGAATAGGCCAGTATACCCACTATGTTTGAGCTTGGGATTGTCGACAGTAAGCACTGTACCATCTCTAAGAATCTCCTCAACAACAAAATCATTTACATTACGCATCTCAGCATAGACGGCGATCCGTGAGTCTGTCGAATATTTGTGAATGCCACATATGAAATCCAATAGATTCTTCATAGTTCGAAGCCTCACCAATCCTTTAGAAGCGGAAGGTCTCGCGAAACTTTATCTATCTTATCTTCAAACCAAGGACCAAGTACCAAAACTGTTATCGTACCAGCAGGAATTTCAGTTAGTCCTGCGTCCCTAATAATAACCGCTGGGACTCCAAGGCTTTTTGCTCTTTCATATCTATCGAGCAACTCATTTAGATCCTTAACAACCAAAACTATCTTCTTTTGGCCGTGCGATATCCACATCTCAACAACATTTGGATCAATTTTCTGTACATTTAGAAATCCCTCAACGGCTCCGTGGGCTACATGTGCAGCGAGTTTACCGACGGACAAGCCAATCAACTTTAAGTCTTTTCTAACAATAATAACTTGCTTTATTGATGTTGAGGACAAACTACTCACTGAGGTCAACTATTATGTACATCATAGACATCAAGAAGAACTTTATGAGGGCATATATTCGATACCTAATAGAAGAGGTCAATGTGATTCCAAGGAAGGACTATACTCTAGACATACTTGGATCAAAAATAGTTCTTATGGTTGGCGAAGAAAAGAAGATTCCCCGTTTTATAGCGCAGATCCTAGAAAAAGAAGGTATCGTAAAGGTAGTTGGGAGCCCTCAACGAGGAGAAATCATTAGCAATCTAATAATACTAACTCAGAGAAGTGCCCAACCACAAATACAGGAGGTGGATAGAGGATTCTATATGCGACTAGCCGAAGTACTATCTACACTAACGCACGAACAGATAAAGGATCTTAAAGCCTACCTAGAAAAACTGGTAAGTATGCGTATAATTAAGATGCTTCACAGAATCCATACAAGGAAGCTCGATGGATTGGATCTATATGAGCAGACATTTTTAAAAACGCTATTCAAACTGACTGAGGATTTCCATCGTGTGCTCACAGAAGAGTCAATAAAGCTGGTCAAAAATTTTGCTAAGGAAACAACTAATGAACAATAGACCAATAGTTATTCAAGTTCTATGACGTAAAGATCCTCATAAATAGGTCCTTTAGGCGTCAATGTACTTTTCTTTATCTTTATTGAGTGCACAACAAGTTCCCCGATGTCTACCGTTGATAAACGAATGATCTCTTGTCTAAGTTGCGAGTTATATCTTTTCACTCTTGCAAGTGTTATATGTGGATGAAACTCCTTATCTTCTCGACGAAAACCATGCCTAGGAAATTCCTTCCGCAAGCAACGTGCGATCTGAGATAATATTTCACCACCAGAACTAATACCAGCCCATATTACTCTTGGTCGAGAGGGCTTTGGAAACGCTCCTATACCTGATATATGTATCTCAAATTTGCTTTGACCTTCGCAACACTTCTCAACAATATTTTTCACAAGGGGAAGTCTCTCTTCAGGGATTTCTCCCAGAAAATATAGTGTTACATGTATATTCTCGGGTTCAACGAGTTTCATTTGAGCTCTTGAAGCTAGGAGCTGTCTTTGAAGGTCGACGAGTTTTGAAATTATGTTCTTTGAGTCGATATCTACGGCGATAAATGTTCTGACCAAGACTTAACACCTCGCTTAATA
>Ga0190313_1001062_pt1 | contig 15060 bp, 20 predicted proteins | sample 4870071011_MG_FD_169989 | JGI IMG/M metagenome (GOLD analysis project Ga0190313, IMG submission 169989) | Hydrothermal vent sediment bacterial communities from Southern Trench, Guaymas Basin, Mexico - 4870-07-10-11_MG | ecosystem: Environmental > Aquatic > Marine > Hydrothermal vents > Sediment ...
AAAGACAATTGCTCCAACTTCCTCTGGTGGAACATGCCTGAAGACGTACTCTTCAATGAACTCAATGACTCTGTTCACGAGCTCCTTTGGATCGGCATAACCGTCAATGTGCCACGGGTTTCTGTACGGGTTTGGATATGGAACGTGCTCAACGCCGGGCATTGTTGGGAAGAATCTCTCTTGCTGAACCCACTTGCTTGCCGTCAAGCTGAGGACAGCCTGTGTTCTTCCGTGGAATGCATGGTAGAATGCAATGAATCTCTTTCTTCCTGTTCCGTACTTGACGAGCTTCATCATAGCCTCGTTAGCTTCAGCTCCGCTGTTCTGATAGACCACTTTCTTTGGGAACTCTCCTGGGGAAATCTCAGCAAGCTTTTGAGCCAAGATTACAGCGTTTTCATAGAAGAAGTCGTTTAATGCGAAGTGAGTGAACTTCTCGGCTTGTCTCTTTATAGCTTCGACAACCCTTGGGTGGGCATGTCCAACGTTAAGAACACCAACACCGCTTCCAAAGTCATAGAAAGCGTTGCCATCAACGTCGTAAACCATTATTCCCTCTCCTCTCTTGATAACAATTGGCAAGGCATCTGGGTCTTGGGTTGTAACTGCCAGAAGTTCAAAGTTTCTCTCAATAACCTCTTTTGCCTTTGGTCCAGGTAGTTCTTTAACAACAGGTCTCTTCACCATTTTGGCTCACCAAAGAAGAGTTGTAGTTATGCTATATAATTTTATGCTCATTAGTGAACAGCTTTGTTCGAAAAAGTTTCGGGAAAAAGTAGAAAAAGTTGAAGTTAGACACCATTCTTTTCTATCCAGCTTTCAATGAATTCCTTTGCAGAGTTTGCTGCAATTGCACCTTGACCTACTGCTACAGCAATCTGTTTGAAAACATTTGTTATATCTCCCGCGGCAAATATTCCCGGGGCTTTTGTTCTCATGTACATATCCACTGGAATGTAACCCCACTCATCTGTAATGCCGAGATGCTTAACAAAATCTGTCTTTGGCTCATAGCCGATAAATATGAACACTCCATCTACTTTCTTTTCAAAGACTTCTCCAGTCTTTACATTCTTAAGCACAACAGATTCAACTTTCTCCTTCCCTTTTATTTCAATTACAACGGTGTTTAAAATTGCTGGAATTCCTGTTTCCTTGAAACGGTCTTGGAGAATCTTATCGGCTCTGAACTCATCTCTCCGATGAACCAGTGTAACCTTGACACCAATACTGTGGAGATATAACGCTTCTTGAAGTGCGGTATTTCCTCCACCGACGACTATCACTTCTTTTCCGACAAAGAGAGGCCCATCACATGTTGCACAGTAGCTTATGCCCCTTCCCGTAAGCTCTTTTTCCCCAGGAACATTGAGTTTTCTTGGCTCTGCTCCAACGGCTATAATAACAGTTTTTGTCTTGTAAACTCGGCCATTCTTAGTGTAAACCATCCAGTAACACTTGCCCTCATAGTATGGGCACTCTCCCTTATCAATCCTCTCGACCTCATCAAAGATTATATCAACGTTGTACTTCCTTACCTGATCGTACATCCTTCTATTGAGCTCTGAGCCCCTTATTCCCTCTGGAAATCCTGGGTAATTTTCAATAAGATCTGTCAGTGCCATATTGCCTCCAAGATCTTTGCTTATGATTATTGTTTCAAGTCCAAATCTCGCTGCATAAATCGCTGCTGTATATCCAGCAGGTCCTGCACCAATGATTACAACATCCCAAGTTGTTTTTTCCTCCTTTCCTTTTGAAAACCCTGTTAAACTGAACATTTTTTCCTCACCCCAACACTATGTCAAATTGAACAATTTAAAAGCATTATTGGACAAATTTGTGTAATCTATCCTAAATTAGTTTAACATGTTTATCCAGGACTAAATGAAGCAAATACCCCATAAATGCTGCAAATCCCACAAAAAGCCCTTCTCCAAGCTTCAATCCTAAACCATAAACAGTTATTGCAAGGCTTAGTAAGCCATATATGATAGCAAAACTTACTGAGTGTATTATACCTCTATGTTTTGGCATTGCAGCTGAGAAAATATGCCAAGAAGCAAACGCAAAAAGCACAGCAATTCCCCATGCTATCGTTAGATTTGCCCATTCATACTTAACTATAGAAATTTTGCTGAAGTTCAGAAAAGCTGAAATTCCAATTGCAACTGCCACAATTGGCTTTGTTCCCCTGTGAATAAGAGCATCTGGATGATCCATGTCCGGCAAGTCGCTTCCTAAGACATAGAATGCATAACCAAGCGCCATTGCCATGAAACTAAGCTGGAAGGGCACATTTAAGTATGCCCTGAGGATAGATGCAATTAAAATAGTGAGGGGATATGTGATAATCCCCCCAAGTACATGCTCGTCATAGTTCATTCACTTTCCTCCCCTTTCTTCTCCTGCTCAAGGAATCTTCTAACATAGTCTGGGACTTTATAGTTACCTTTTGGATCCCCAATCAGAAATCCTAACCTTATAAGCTCTTCAAGCTGTTCATAAATCTGAATACCTGGCTTTTTGACTTCTTTTGCAATCTGAATGTAGCTTACTGGTCCTCCATTAAACTTGTAAACTATTGCTTCAACTAAATCTCTGTAATCTTTTGGAATCCTTGTTAGGTACTCTTCTAAGTTCTTTGGCTCTTCAAGAATTGTTGTAACAACATAATCGTCAATAGGATCAAATTTGTGTTTGCTGGCTTCGCTCAGCACGTAATGCAACAGCCTTAAAATTTGTCTTGGATTGCCTTTTCCAAGTTCGTGAATGAGTTTTATTGCCTCTTCGGTAAATGGATAAATGGGATCATCCGTGTCTCTGATCCTGACTTTATTTAGCCTCTTTTTGACAAGCTCGAATGTCTCCTCAAGACTCATAGGTCTGAGCTTGAATTCGTAATGTAATCTCATGAAAAATGCTGGGAAAATTTCTGTATATTCCTCGTATGCCTCTGGAATGCACGCAAAAGCGACTATGCATCCAGGAGGCATGCTGCTTATGAAATGCCTCAGCATTTCAAAAAACTGGATTTTTTCCTGTTCCCTTGCACTCTGCATATTCTCAAGCTCATCAAGAAGGAGGGCAGAATATGAATATTTGCTGAGCTCCTTTGTCAGCATTTCCGCTATATCCCTCGATTTATACTCCTGTGTTGAGGATAACATCTTTTCTAAGCGATTAATAAAACCAAGCTTTCTGCTCAAATTTTCTAAGAATATGTTTGTTCTGCTTTTTGGTGGCTTCATTGAATTAAAAAGATCGCGGGTAACCTTTAAAATATCATTGGTGTCCACCTTGACGTAGATTGCCTTTCCTCCTCGTTCACTTATTGCCTTAGCGATACTTTTCAACCTCTGAGTTTTTCCCATTCCTAAAGGCCCAACAATAGAAAATGCAATTGAACTTTTGTTGCCGATTACTTCAGAGATTACCATTGATAGCTTCATATCGACCTCTTGATAAACATGAATGCTTTCTATGTCCTCGATGCCTTCACTTGCCAGTTCTCCAAATGGATTTCTTGACAGACCATAGACCTCATAGGAAGGAGAGGGATAAACTTTAAGTGTACTTGACTTTTCCATTTTACCCACCAAGTTTAAGTTTTAAATCATAGAGATATAAAAGCTTGTTCATAGGGGGTGGAAAAATGACAACGTTACTCGTCACTGTGCCTTCGGGCAGGGAAGGAGATGCCTCTCTTGAGTTGGAATGGGCATTAGGTGATGTCAAAATAAGGAGGACAAGATGGAGAGGGGTTTTAATCGTTAAGACTAACTTGAAAAAAGAGGAAGCCTTAAGAATTCTAAAGGACTTTGAAACAACTGCAATTTTTAAGATTGTTCCCCTTGAGAAGTTTGTCAGAAGCAAAAAAGGAGATATAATCGAAGAAGGATTTAAACTTTCAAAAGCCAGGATTAAAGAGGGAGAAAGCTTTGCCGTTCGTTGTAAGAGAAGAGGTAACTGGATACGCTCAAGCAAGGAAATAGAGATTGAGCTTGGTGCAAAGATCAAGGAGAACTTGAATGCCGTGGTAAACTTGGACAATCCCAACTGGTATGTGTGGATTGAGGTCTTAGGAAACAAAACTGCAATAAGCGTCATAAGGCCAGAGGAAATAATTAAAAAAGAGGTTGAGCTTTAGGCAATTGGTTCAATTATAAGGTGGGTTATTGTCTCTCTGACTCCATCAATCGAGGATACCTTGTCGAGAATTTCTTCAAATCTTGTCCTGTCAACTTCAATCACTATGTCTATGTTTCCGGTAACCCTATATGCCCTTATTCCGTTGAGTTCCTTTATCTCCTCATAGACTTCTTTTCTTTTTGTTGGATCTATTTTTACAAAGATAAAAGCTTTGTTGCTTTTGCCATTCTCAAGAAGCTTGACTGCTTTTCTGGTCAAATCTATGAATCCTCTTCCTGTTCTTATATATCCGATCTCTTTTAAGGTCTTCAGATGAAAGCTCAATGCCTGTCTCGTAACTTTGAGTTCTCTTGCAAGTTCTTCTTGGCTTTTTTCAACAGTATAAACCTCAACAGGTTTTCCTTCATTATATAGCTTTCTTAAAAGCTCAATTTGTTTTGATGTAAGCTTCACATTCTCCTCCATCATTCTCACCTCTCATTTGTCAAGTCATGAACTTCACATTATCCTCGGATTTTTTGTATAAAACTCTTTTTCACAGCTTAGTTTTTAACAAAAGGTTAAAATATTTGAAATATCGCAAAATAAAGCCTTATCATGGCTTTTTTGTAAACTGATTTGTATGCTTTGAACTATGCAAGTAAATACTTGCATTTGTAAATAGTTTTGTTAACCTTTCTAAGTTCCAGTAAGTATCAAAAGAGCAGAAGAGGGTGTTCAAATCTTAGGCTCAACGGCATAAACTGTCTTGTCCTCTCCAATTCCCGCGATTAGTCCGTGATGCCTCCTTACACAGCTCTCACATTCCCCACAGTGGATTGGCTTCCCATCTTCTGTAAACCCTTTTGGCATGTAACATGAGTTTGAGTACTCATACTTTGCATTCAGCTCTTTCAAAAGCTTTGCAATACCTTTTTTATCAAGATTTATCAGAGGTGCAACGACTTTGACATCACTAAGTGTTCCATACTTTAGCATTTCGTTCATCTTTTCAACGAATTCTGGTGTGTTGTCTGGGAAAGTTGCTCCTTCCTCTGCGTTGAAGCCCACTATAATGTCTCCTCCACCAAGTGCATCCAAAAGTGATGCCGCCACAGAGATTAACACCACATTTCTCGCTGGAACCCAAACGCTTTTAGCTGTTTCTTGAGCTTTTCCCATGTTTTCTAAATCCTTTGCTGTGACCTTTGGTGTTTCTCCTCCAACCAGTGCAGTTCCTCTAAGCTTGGAAAACTCTTCTAAGAAGTCAAGTTTGATAATTTTAAGTGGAATGTTCAGCTCTTTTGAGAAGAACTCCGCTACCTTGTTTGTTGCTTTCTCCTCGTTGCTGCCATAATTCATCGTGAGCATGATAGCTTCATCATAATTTTTCTTTGCCCAATATAGGCAAGCTGTTGAATCTAAGCCACCGCTAAATAAGACAACTGCTCTTTTCATTTTTGCTCCTCCAAAGCTATTCCAATTATCTCTTCTATGCTATTAAATCCCTCCTCATTTAAAAATCTCTCTATTCCTTCGTTGATTTCTTTAAAAACTTTAAATCCTCTCAACGAGACTGCAGTTCCAATCTGCAGAGCCTTTGCACCTGCCATTAAGAATTCAACTGCATCTTGCCATGTTGTTATCCCTCCAATTCCAATGATGTCAATATCCAGAGCTTTTGCCAAATCATAAACAGCTCTCAGGGCGATTGGCTTAATCCCTGGTCCAGAATAACCTCCAACTTTATTGCTTAAAATTGGCTTTTTCGCATAAATGTCGATTGCAATAGCTTTGATAGTGTTAATTGCGGAGACCGCATCAGCTTCTGCTCTTTCTGCTGCCAGCCCGATTTTTGCTATATCATCGATGTTTGGAGTCAGCTTTGCTATCACTGGCTTATCTGTTGCATCTTTGACAGCTTTAACAACCTTGTACACCATCTCCGGGTTCTGTCCAATTTCCATGCCGTAACCTTTAGCATGAGGGCAACTTAAGTTGAGCTCAAAGGCATCTGCAACTTCACTCAGCTTTTCAGCTAAGAATGCAAACTCTCTCTCGTCTTTTCCGAAGATTGACACTATTACGGGGAAATCAAATTTCTCATTTTTGAATTCTTCATAAAACGCCTCCCAACCGGGGTTTGGAAGTCCCATAGCGTTAATCAGACCGTAAGGAAGCTCAACTATCGTGGGATTATCGTAGCCTTTTCTCGGCTCAATCCCAATTGATTTTGTCACAACAGCTCCAGCTCCTTCTTTGTATGCTCGCCTAAGCAGGTCTGGAGTCATATCTGCGACACCAGAAGCCAAGATGAGAGGATTCTCGAGTTTAAGTTTAGTAACTTTAATGCTCAGCATCTTTTACACCTAAGGGTCAAAAGAAGTGATAGGTTATTAAGGTTTTTGCCTGAAAAATGAGAAACCTTGCTTTCCAAGCGTTGCTCCCACTTCTGCTTGACTACTTATGAACTAACATGATGAAAGCCAAGAGGTTTTGAAATGCAAAAAAGAGCAAAATAATAACTGTAACTCCAGCGCCAACGTTAATGAGTGCGTTTACTTCTCTTAGATTTTTGATTTTTGAATCAGCTTTCAATAGGGTGTATGTAAGGATGGAGAATAATACAACTCCAAAAATCCAGAGCTTATATGAAACGGGTACAAGAAGCCAGAGGAAGTTTACAAAGACATGAAAAAGAGGAGAGAAGGGTATGTGATTTGGATCGTGGAGATAGTGCAGGTAATCTTGGACAAAGCTTATTATCCTTAAGGTCATGGAAGTTAAAAAGTAGCTGAAGGCAATGTATTGTATTTTGAATTTACACCAATCCATGATTATCATCTTCATGGTAGTCTAAATGTTTTTAAGTTTTTTATTATATTTTTAGGGTAACATTTAATCTAATCGTAAAAGAAAGAAGAAAAAAGAAGACGAAACATAAGTTCGAAACCAATAGAGAGATGGAGTTAGTCTCTAAACTCAATATTTACAGGATCTACTTCTGCCTATTTCTCCCATCTTATTGCTTAACCAAAGAACAAAGATGGCTAAAATACCGAGAAATGGGTATTTATCTCTAAATTCGATCTCAAAGTTCAGGAAAATTATTAATCCAAAGCATAGAAGTGCACTAGGAATTCCCTTTTGCTCATCAAGGAAAATTGCAAATAGGGAGTAGATTCCCAAAATCATTGAAACAATATACAGGAGAACCTGCCAGATACGGAGTCTGGGTTAATCCATAAGATCGCCATAACTGTCATTAGGTTAAGAAGGAGAAAAAATAAAATAAAGAGTTTTATAACGAATCCTAATATACTTTTCAGTTCCATGATGTATACCACCATTTCTTGCTCATGCTTGGATTTGAATCAACAGTGTCCATAGGATGATTCTATGTGTTGCTTAAATAACTTGTCTTCACATTCATGACTTCCTGAAAAGTAGTTTTAGAGAAATCATTAAACCAACCAGGGTACTTAGGTACCATGGCAGAACAAAGAAAAATATACCGCTAAACCCTCCGTTCAATAATCCTTTAAAGGGGACATATGGAAATTCAAGTATTGTAGCTGTACCAAAATATACCAAGAGAGCTTTTGACGGAAAATTTCCTTTTCTCAAGCTTAAAATTAAGTAAACCTCAATAAAGAGCATTCCGAGAAGGTATAGAAGCAGAAGTTCACTCGGCATTTTTAGGAATAGTGGGATATTTAAGAAGAAAACTGGAGCTAACTCCAAATCTAGGAAAATTAAAGAACGAAAGGCAAGCCTAAAGGTTATTAGAATGGGAAACCATCCTTTAAAGTTTTCACAGTTCATATTACCCCCTCAACAATGGATATAATGTAAATCTTAGCCCCATGAGAATTCTTACGGCGGCGGACGCGCCCGAGGGTGGGAACCCTCCTCCAGCGGCTTCCACCGGGACTCCCTCGCCCCCGCTACCCCACGAGCGCCGAACGTCCCGCCTACCGCTGCTCCCTTCCGGGCCTTGCGGGGTTCGGCGGGCAAAGGGCGTTAGCGGAGCCCTTCAGCTCCACCTCGCCCACCGCCGGCCCCGTGGGACGAGGGCTCATCGTTTATCCCGGCTTCCGCCGCTGGATTCAGGAACCGCCCCTCGGGCTTCGGCCCCCGCATATCGACGGTTTCGGGTTCCAGGGGACGCCGAACCCCCCAGCCTAGTCCGCCGCCATTTAAAAGTAGAGAGGATGGTTATATAAAGGTTTGGTATACCCAAAATTCAACAATCTTATTAGGAAGAAGCTCATATATTCACAAGGGCTTTAAAAATGACACCATCTGAGGCCTTATATTACATATTGTTGGGAATGTTCTTGGGAATGAGTGGACAGATGATAAGAGTAGTTATTGGTGTCAAGAAAGTTCAATAAAAAGCTGTTTCAGAGAATAGAGAATTCAAAGAAGCTTTTGACATGAAGAGGCTCGTTATAAGCATGTTAATTGGCGCAACCGCTGGAGTCTTGGGGATTGTCAGCCTTTATTGGGGTGAGCAGGAGGTAACCAAGGAGATGGCTCTGGGATTGATTGCAATTGGTTATTCTGGAACTGATTTCATCGAAGGACTGTTTAGAACAAAAATCCAATCAATGCGAAGGGAATCTACTCCTTCTTCGATTCCCCAGTCATAACTGCTGAAGCTATCATGTGGGCCAATCTAAGAGGCTCTGGGATTAGAGAACTTTTTTGGGTTATTTTGATTATTTTTTCTGCTTTTTCGGTCTCTATTTCATAAGCTTGATAAAAAAGCTTCCCTGGGATTAATTCTTTTATTTCTCCACCTTTTCTCAACAGCCTAATCCTCTCTTCAGCATCTGGGAAATGCTTTCTCAGAGCATCTTCCATAGCTTTTAAATCTGGTTTCTTCCTAATAACAACAATTACCGGTAAACCTGTCTCTCTGCTGAGCTTTTCTATGTCAACAATATTAAAGCCAGCGTAGGTTATGCCCTTCAGCATTATGACTCTTAAGTCTTTAAAGCGGGAATTTACAATTGCCTCAATCATTTTTTCTGTTGCATCTCTTCCATCAACTTCAATCCATTTTGACAAAATTCCAACAACATCCTGGGAGCCTTTCATGATAACTCCAATCAGAATAGTTTTGTCTCTTTCAATCTTGGATTTAAAAGAAAAGGTGCCATCATCAAAACCAATAACCCTAATTTGAGGTTTTACTTTCCTAATCATTTTGTAACCTCTAACAGCCATTTGAGATATTCTTTATTTACGGTATCAATATCAATCCTAATTATTGCTGGAACTGTGTAAGGGTGCTTTTCCTTGAGTTCCTTTTTAAGCTCATCCCAAAGCTCAACTTTTGTCTTAAGAATTGCACCAACTTCGTTGTCTTCTTCTATCTTTCCTTCCCACCAGTAGAAAGCTTTGTGCTCCCTTAGATTGGCACATGCTACAAGCTTTTTTTCAAGTAGCTCTCTGACAATTCTTTCTGCACTCTCCCAATCCGGGAATGTTGTATATACAAGTATCATCTCACTCATTTTCACACCTCCGTTTATAACCTCCCAAGGATAAACTTAAATCTTACGTTGGGTTATTTTTATCGGGGGTTGGGATGGAGATCGTAAGAGCACATCTAAGAATCTATGGAAGGGTTCAAGGGGTTGGCTTTAGGTGGAGCATGCAGCGTGAAGCAAGAAAGCTTGGAGTAAGTGGATGGGTCAGGAACTTACCTGACGGAAGTGTTGAGGCTGTAATAGAGGGAGAAAGGGAAAGAGTTGAAGCTTTGATTGGATGGGCACATCAAGGCCCAATATTTGCAAGGGTTACAAGGGTTGAAATGAAATGGGAAGAACCAAGGGGAGAGAAAGGATTTAGGGTTGTTGGTTAAGTTTTTGCGCCTATTTTCTCTAAAGCAACCTTTTTTGGGCAGTATCTAACTTCACAATATGCACATACAAATTTTTCCTTTCTTTTCTCTGGTGTGTGAAGGATTAGTTTTTTGAAGCCGGGTATGCCCTTTATTTTTACAAACACTTCTACAGGCAGAGTTCCATCTATGACAATATATGCTTTGCTTTCTTCCTCTCTGAGATTTCTACTGAAAATCTCTACTATTGAAACACCATTCCTTGAAAGTATCTGGAGAACACTTGAAATTGCCTGGGAGTAGAGCTCCTTCTCGAATTCAATTTCAAGAACTTCCCACCCCATTATTGGAGCAACCTCAATTAGACTGGGCAATGGAGTTAACCTCTCGAATATAAGCTTTAGAGGGTACGTTTTTTCAATATATTCAATGGTATGATATACTATCTTTCTGTTCACGCCGATGACCCTTGATAACTCACTGATTGGAACCTCTACATCTCTCAGGTATATCCTTCCGTTCTTAACACTTAATCCATTTTCAAATAAAAACTCTGCAACTTTTCTTCTTGCAGGATAATTTTTAAAGTAAGCCTCCAATATAAGCATCATTTTTGCCACCTCTTACTCACAAATGTGTAGAAATGCATATTTAAATCTTTCCCTTAGAGAAATTTTTATTACCCATTGATTGAAGCAAGATACATGAACTTGCGAAAGTCTTCCTATCTCTATGCAACCCTTTCCATATTTCTCTGGTCAACGGTTGCTTCGGCCTTTAAGCTCTCTCTTAGATATCTTGACTACGCAAATCTCTTGTTATACGCCTCACTCACATCATTGCTGATCTTTTTTCTCTTGCTCCTAACTGTATATAGGGGAAGTCTTTGTATCCTGAGAAGGCTCTCTGTCAATGCGTACTCTGCAGTTCTTGGATTTATTAACCCATTTCTTTATTACCTTGTGCTTTTCAGAACCTATTCTCTCCTCCCAGCTCAGGAGGCTCAAGCTTTGAACTATACTTGGCCAATAATGCTTGCCTTGCTTTCAGTTCCTTTGCTGGATCAAAGAATTAGAGTTAGAAACATTCTTGGGATCTTTATTAGCTTTTTTGGAGTTTTAATTATCTCAACGCGTGGAGATATAACCGCTCTCAAATTTGCTAATCCTTATGGGGCCTTTTTGGGATTGATGAGTGCCCTGATATGGGCGATTTACTGGATTTTAAATCTGAGAGACCAAAGACAGGCAGTAATCAAGATGTTCTTTAACTTTGCTTTTGGTTTCATATACACCCTCTTCTTTATCATCCTCACTCATGATTTCATAATACCTTCGTTAGAAGGTTTGCTCGGTGCAATGTATGTTGGAACCTTTGAAATGGGCATTACTTTTCTTCTGTGGCTTAAAGCTCTGGAGCTTTCAGAAACAACAGCTCAAATAGCAAATCTTGTTTATTTAACACCTTTTATCTCTCTGGTTATAATTCACTTTGTAGTCGGTGAGAAGGTTTTGATTTCAACCATAATTGGCCTTGCTTTAATAGTGGCTGGAATTATTTATGGTGGTACTAAAAGAGAATAGCCAAAACGTAGAAAGGTTTAAATGTTTTCAGCCGTAAAACACTCTGGTGGTTCTCATGATTGAGGTAGGCGAATATAAGATTAAAGAAGGGCTATACTACACAAAGGAGCACGAATGGGCTCAGGTTTTAGACGATGGAACTGTTCTTGTCGGAATAAGTGACTACGCTCAAAAAGAGCTTGGCGATGTTGCATATGTTGAGCTTCCAGAAGTTGGAAAGGAGGTTTCTCAAGGAGATGTTCTCTGTGAAATTGAGAGCGTTAAGGCTGTGAGCGAAGTTTACGCTCCAGTCAGCGGTGAAGTCGTTGAAGTTAATGGAGAGCTTGAGGATTCTCCGGAGAAAATCAACGAGGATGCATATGAGGCATGGATTGCAAAGATTAAGCCGTCAAACCTTGAAGAGGACTTAAAGAATCTCATGACTGCCGAGCAGTATGCTGAGTATTTGAAGAGCCTCTGATTTTGTTTAGGTTTGTTTTTTCATATTTTATTGGAGGTATTCTTATGAGAACCTTAAGAGAATGGGATGTTAAGGTTAAGCTTGTGAGAACTAAGCGTGGAGCCATTCTCCATAAGATTGAGCTCTCTGAAAACCATTTCTTCCTTGAGCAGAACCCACTTAAGGATTCTAAGTATGGCGTTGCCTATAGGAAAATTAAAAACAAATTCCCCGAATTTTACATGTTCTGGGAAATTAAGAACAACCGTTACACTGGAAGGCTCTTAGTTGGTTCCTTCCTCGAGAAGGAGGAGATTGACGAGTTCATAACCCTCGTTGCACAGAGTGAGGATTTCAAGAAATTTGAGCACGTCCTTGAGGAAATTGAGGAAGAAGAAAAGGAATAGCTCGGCTTTCCTTTTTTCATCACATTTCAGATACCCTGGAGTTCATCATCGCTTATTCTTCACCTTCTTAGGAAACTGATAAACTTATCGGCTCGGCCAGTATGCCCCTCATCACACCTCAGCTATCGTGAGGCTCCTCATAGCCATCATGATTTCTCGTTAGGGCTGATAAACTTATCTCTCAACTGCAAGTATTCGTGTATTGCTTTTGCGGCTTTTCTTCCGTCTCCCATTGCCAGGATTACAGTGGCTTCTCCTCTTATGGCATCTCCACCCGCAAAAACCCCAGGAATCGAAGTCATCAAGTTCTCATTAACAACTATAGTTCCCTTCTCCGTAACATTTAAGCCTGGCGTTGTCTTTCGGATTATCTTGTTTGGAACCTGTCCAATTGCTATAACCACTGTATCAGTTTCGACTGTTATTGTTTCACCTGTTGGAGTGATTTTCCTCTTTCCTCTTGAATCTTTCTCGTCAAGTGGCTTCATTTTCATGAGCTTAACAGCCTTGACTTTGCCTTCTTCATCTCCAATAAACTCGATTGGATTCACAAAGAACATGAACTTAACTCCCTCTTCTTTGGCGTGCTCTATCTCTTCTATTCTCGCTGTCATATCTTCCTCTCCCCTTCTGTATGCTATTGTAACTTCACTTCCCAGTCTTAGAGCTGTCCTTGCAGCATCCATTGCTGTGTTTCCAGCTCCAATCACTATCGTCTTCTTGCCGACTTTTATTGGAGTGTCGTATTCTGGGAACTTATATGCTTTCATCAAATTAACTCTTGTAAGAAACTCGTTGGCTGAGTAAATTCCGTTGAGGTTTATTCCCGGCACCTCTGGAAGTTTAGGCGTTCCTGCACCTGTGGAAATAAACACTGCATCGTATTCCTCAATGAGCTCAGGAATTGTGACCGTCCTCCCAACTATATGGTCCGTCTTTATCTCAACACCCAAAAGCTCAAGCTTCTTAAGCTCTTTTTTCACGATTTCTTTTGGTAGTCTGAACTCTGGAATACCATAGACGAGAACTCCTCCTGGATAATGTAGAGCCTCAAATACTGTAACCTTGTAACCCATTTTTGCCAATTCTGCAGCACAAGTTAAGCCCGCTGGACCTGCTCCGATTACTGCTATCTTTTGCTCTTTCTTTTTGATTTTGGGTATAATCTCCATCAAAAGCTCGTCATCTATTCCTTTTTCTCTTGCGTAGTCTGCTACGAATCTTTCGAGTTTTCCTATGTTTATTGCATCTCCTACTTTGCCCATTACGCAGACACCTTCACATTGGTCTTCTTGGGGGCAAACTCTACCAGTTATGGCAGGCAAAGAATTACAAGCCCAAATAACTTCTAATGCCCCTCTAATGTCCCCCTCTTTAATTCTGGTTATGAAGGCAGGGATGTTTATATTTACGAGACAGCCTTTAATACATGGAGCATAGTTCTCTGGACACTGCAGGCAACGTTCAGCTTCTTTCTTTGCAAGCTCAAAATCATAGCCAAGGTTAACCTCTTCAAAGTCCTTGATTCTCTCATAAGCTGGTCTTTCGGGGGTGGGGACTCTGTTTTTTATGAGTTTTCTCTTTGCCATCATTGTGCACCCCCTTGAAGCTTTTGCATATATTCTTGCATAGCTCTCATCTCCAAATCCCTATAATAGCCAGACCTCTTGATCAGCTCATCAAAATCAACTTCATATGCGTTGAAAGTTGGGCCATCAACACAGGCAAACCTCACCTTCCCTCCCACTGTTACTCTACAAGCACCACACATACCAGTGCCATCAACCATGATAGGATGTAAATCAACAAGCATTGGAACATTGAATTCCCTGACAACTTCAAAAATTGCTTTTTGGTCACCAACTGGCCCAACCATAAACACTAAATCTGGTTTGAGATCTTTTATCATGTTTCTAACTACCTCTCTTGCCTTGGTAGTTACATTTTTCATGTTTTCGGGAGAGCTCTTTTCGGAATCAATCGGAACACCTACAGCAGTGTGTTTTGAAACAGCCTTTTCAAGTTCGTCTTTTAAGAGAATCATGGGTTCGAAAGTGACCTGAAGGGTGTGAACTTCATTCCCCATTTCTTGCCATGCCTTGGCTATTGGGAATACTTCGACTATACCAGTGTACAGCCCTATAGCCAGAATTTTTCCATACCTCTTCATTGGAGCAGGATTACCAAGCGGACCGGCAACGTTAAGGAAGTAATCCCCCTCTTTGAGCTCAGTGTTTATTTGCAGTGTTGTTTTTCCTCTTGTGAACACTATAAGACCTATCCACCCTTCTTCTTTATCCCACATTACTGGAGTCAGAGGAATCCTTTCGCCACTTTCAAAGGCCCTAACGATCACAAACTGCCCTGGCTGGAGCATTTTAACCACATGGGGGGCATGAACTTTAAACCAAACATTTCTCATTGCGATTTCTTTTCTTTCAAGTATCTTATACACAATGAGCACCTCCGTACGTGCGCTCATTATTGAACATTCCTAAAGGTTTTGAACATTAGGTATTTATAAAAGTGTTGCTAACCAAAGGTTAACAACATTGAAGAAAATTTGAGAACAGCAACACTTAACCAAAAATTCTAAAAAGAAGAGCCTAAATTTCAGAATTGGGGGATGAGCCTCACGGTATGCTG
>Ga0190313_1001063_pt1 | contig 15047 bp, 13 predicted proteins | sample 4870071011_MG_FD_169989 | JGI IMG/M metagenome (GOLD analysis project Ga0190313, IMG submission 169989) | Hydrothermal vent sediment bacterial communities from Southern Trench, Guaymas Basin, Mexico - 4870-07-10-11_MG | ecosystem: Environmental > Aquatic > Marine > Hydrothermal vents > Sediment ...
GTTATATTCTTGATCCATAGAATTACTCATTGTTAAAAATAGTAATAAAAAGATGTCACTGACAAAGTTTTACTCGATATGTTTTGGAAACTTAAAAATATTCTTTTATTTTTATAAATCTGGTCTTTCTAGATGAGAAAAAACAAAATTTATCTAGTTTACACGATTTTAATGGTAACTTCGATAATAATTATGATTTATTTTGAAAACACTCTCCAAGCAGTATCAATCATACTTCTCCCAATTATAGTCTCCATAGCGCGATTTATTGGAGGCATAGGACTCATAGGACTCTTCTTTGCAGGCATCACATATTTCTTTAGATTCATTCCTCAAGACTATCGAAAATCAAAAATATCTATGCTCCTTGTAAGGTTATTCATTATAATAATATTAGCATTATGTATTATGTTACCAATTGTAGAAATAATAAATCTTTTTACCAATCGTGTTGCACTTAATGTGCAAAATTTAATGACTGGAATATTTTCATTCATCATTTTTATGTATATTGTCCCACTTTGGAAAAGAAAAAAGATAAAACTAAAAGAAGACTTAATTTTAAGGATTAAAAAAATACTTGGTTCGCTTTGGATTAAAATAAAGAAAAGTTACTATTATTACATAGTTAGGGATTATTTAAAAGCATATTCGATCGAATTCCTTTATTTAAAGAGCAGATTAGACGAATACAGATTTAGATTATCCTGGATGTTATTACCAATATTAATCATATTTTTAACAAGCATACCCCCACTTGCACTAGCCGTAGCCATTGCGGTGTATAGAGTATTAACTAACAGAGCTAACATTGCTGATAAAATCATGATTAGCTTTTCTCTTATAATTACTCCCTTGTATTGGTTATTAATTATTAAAGAAATTCCTACTTATTTATCGCTTTTTTGGTCATTATCCTATGTGCTTGGAGTTTTCTTAAGCTTGGTTTTATTTGGTGATGCGTTGCTTGATATTCTGAGAAAATAAGAAATGAAAAAATACACAAAAGAATTTTGAAAAGATAAAATATTATCTATTCTTTTTGATAAGCATAAGTAATCATATCATGATTTCTCTCTTAGCTTCATTTCTCATGATGTAACCTTTACCGCCACACATGGGGCAAGGCTTATATACTAAGCCCCTCCTCATAAGCTCTCCCGTTACTAATACATAACCTTGTCCATCACAGTAGGGACAAGTAATCGCATCTTTAGGAATTCTCTCTGATCTAGATGACTTTAATGACGACAAAATTTGTTTATTACATGCTTCTCTTACACGTACCATAAAGAATGAGAAAATACATATGGTCTGTACAATCATAAGATACTCTATAAAAGCCATTTCTCCAAGGGATAAAAGAATAAAGGCAATTATCGACGGAAGAAAAATAACAAATAGGTTAATGACTAATTTGTGTATCTTAACTTTTTTTTTCACCTTTTTTATTCATAAAGATAAAAATCATAAAAACTTTAAATTTTTAATCTTACAAAATTACACTTAAAGATTATCATGAAAGCACTTTAATATCTCAATTTAGATACATTCAAGAAATACACAAAATAATTGATAACTCTCATAATGAATGTATAAAATAAAAAATTTCAAAAATCCTATTAAAATAATCTTTAAAAACATTCTATATTCTATATAATTTGCAAGGGGAAGTGGTGGGGGCTCCGGCGAGGGGCAGACCCACGTGTTTTTATGTATGTGTATGTGGGGCGCTATGCGCCCCGGTTGATGTGGGGTCTGCCCCGTTCTTTAAGCCGGAGCCCTCGTCACCCTAGATTCTGTAAATGCACAAACTGTATTCCTTCTATTTATAAAAAAATTAAAAGCTCCTAGGTATTATCTCCTTCTGGGAATATCCATGAAAGTGAAGATATCTGTTTATGCTACCCTTAGGGAAAAGTTGCAATGGAAAACGAAGGAATTAAATCTGAATAAGAATAGTGCTGATCTTTTTGATGTTTTTAATGAATTACCAGATTTGAAGAAACATATTATTAAGAATGGAAAAATTAGGGAGGGATTCATGATTCTAATTAATGGAATAAACATAAAGTTCTTAAGTGATTTAAAGATTAAAGATGGAGATGAAATTGACATTTTTCCTCCGGGGGGTGGAGGATAATTATACTCTAAGTAGAATCCAGACTATCGTTTTATTACTTATGGAATCAAATTCTTTCATGTATCTCATAATTATATTATTGTATTCTCTCATTTTTTCCTCAGAGAATGCCGTAATTAATACTTCAATGATTTTAAATAGTGTAAGTAAATAGATGTAAGCATATATTTCAAACTGTTTTTCTGTTTCAAATACAAAGCTAACATTAAGCCTAGTTATAATGTAATCTAAAAGCTTTGGGGAGAAAATGTTTAAGAGTATTAATGATTTTGCATATGCTAGGAATAAGAACATTTCTTCGATAAAGAATAATATTGGATGAGTTCTCTTAGTTTTTCTCATTATTTCTGATAAGTGCATACGATTTTCTGCAAGTTTCTTAACCTCTTTTGCAATCTCTTTAATTTCTTTATCTGACATATGTGCGTACTTTATTAAAATTAGAAATGGAATTATGCAGCCAAGTATATCAATAAGTAATCTAATGTGAACCGGAATAAGTTCCATTTTAGCTCTTTTACAATATGTTCTCCAGAATGAATATATATTCTTAACATCAGATAAAAATGTGCTAGGTTTTATTTGCCATTTTTTTATAGTCTCATCCCAGAGTAATAGTAGTTTTGGAAGAAGAAGCCATTCGTATCCCTTCACTTTCGTATCTATCTTTGACTGAATATAAGGCACGTATTCTCCTAATTGCTTAACATCTTCCAGTTCCATGAAATCCTTAATATTTGATAAAAAAAGGAATGCAATAGTCATGCATGTTAGAAAAGATGATATTGTTCTAAAAGTATCAATAACCATCCTTGAAATTTCTGGATCACAAGCATCTATGAATACAAATGTATAGAGATGCAGTTTTTCTCTGTTACTATATAATTTCCGTATTATTTCTTGCTTATTTTTGCGTACATACATCATTAGTTCTTTAAATTCGTACATACCCGTAAGGCTTTTTAAGTTTATCTGCAAGTACTCTCGTATTGTTTCATCAGTAATTTCATCTAATATTCGCTTAATTAAATCCACGCTTGGCAAGTTTTGGACTGGGAGATACTGGAGTAAAATTGCTAATTTCGCGTACAATATTTTCTCGTATTGTCCACTCAAATTCTTTTCTAATAATCTCAATGCACTTAGAAGATTTCCCGCCGAGATAAGATTGAGAGCATCATATATTGATACGCTTACTAGGAACGGAACCACCTGTTTTTTAGGCATCTTACCATATTCTTTCAACTTCTCTACTCTTATTTTCGGAAGATTGACTATTGTAAACTCGTCTCTGAGATGCAGAGTATACTCTTCCTTTAGCTTCTTAAATAAATTTACTGCTCCTGCTATTAAGGAATATTTACGAATTACCTCACGCAGATTTCGTTTTAAATCTTCAGATGTCTGTAATAGTAAATCTGGTGCTTTTTCATATTCTTTCAGAATTCTACTGAGAGCATTCCTCAAAACATCGATTAATGGTAGTGATTCTCTTGATACTAAAATCACGGAAAAACTTCCTATTCTCTCAACTCGTATTATTCTATCTTGCATTCTTATTTCTCTCAAACTTGTTCCTATTTCCGATTTTGCATAAGTGTCAATAGCTTCGAACAATGAAGCATGAGCGTCTACAACTCTCTCATCAAGCTCAGAAGTAAATTTCTCAATAATTATTGGAACGCCGTGTTTAGATACAATTGCTAAATCTATCATTCTGCAACACAATAACTCTAATATAAATACGTAATTTTGGTATTAATTCTGTATATTATTCATAACTAGTAGTGCTAATACTATGATTAGAATATTCTTAATATCTAATATTGCCGATAACGAATGAAGTTGCCTATATTTGAAGTAATAATTGTATGATAGGTTTATTACGAACATTTACATACTCTTTAAGACACTGTTTAATTTCACTACGATATTCCTCCGATTTTTCACTAATGAGTGCCTCTGAGAGAGTCTCGATAATTTTGAGGAATGCAATTATATAAATGTAGGAATAGGTACCGTAATGCTCATCTAATCTAAGCACAAAATCAGCAATAAATCTGTTATACAAAAGATTCAAAAATCTTGGTGAAAAAATCTTAGAAATCGTCAGCAATTTTGCATATGCAAGAAATGTCAATATCTCCTCAATATAGTAAAGAGCAGAAGATATACCTATTTTCTTTCTGGCTGCTTCTCCTAATCTTAAAATATTATTAAGACAATTCTTAACTTCCGTTATCATTTCCTTAATTTCTCCTTTGGGTTTATCTATACGCTTTACCAGAATTAAGAATGGAATCACGCATCCCAGGATATCAATCATTAGTCTAATATGATAAGGAATAAGCCTTACCTCAATTCCTTTACAGTATTCTTTCCAGAACCTGAATATTTTTCTAGCATTTGAAACTAATGATGCTGGGTTCTTATTCCATTCTTTAATACTTTCATTCCATAGCAGTAGTAATTTTGGTAAAAGAAGCCACTCGTAGCCTTTTATTCTGGAACTTATTTTTGATTGAATTGATGGTAAATACTCACGGAGGTTATCTTCGTTCTCTAGCTCAATCAGATCTTTCATGTGAGAGAAAAATAGAAATGACATCGCCATGCTTGTTAAAAACATTGAGGTAGTCATAAATGTGTCGATAACCATCCTAGTTAGCTCTAAATCGCCAGAATTTATGAAAATGAATGCATAGAAATATGCTTCTTTTCTCCCCTTGAAAAATTTTTGTATAATCCGTTGCCTGTTTCTTTTTACGAATTCTTCTAATTCGGATATCTGACAGACTCCTTGTAAGACTTTAAGTTCTTTATGCAAATACTCTCTAATTAATCCGTCATCAATTTCATTTATCAGTCGCTCTATTGCACTAAAACCTGGTATGTCTGATATTGGAAAATAATGAAGTAAAATAGCAAGTTTCGTGTATAGAATTTTTTCACAATTTTCTCCAGAGACTTTCTCAAGTAATTTCATGGCTTTGAAAAGTTTTCCTTCTGAAATAAGGCTTAAAGCATCATAGATTGAGTGACCTATGAGAAGTGAACTTGGTTCTTCTGGTACTCTAGTCTCTATTAATCGATCTGCTGTTATTTTTGGTAAATTAAGTATTACGAAATCATCACGAAGATACATTCCATATTCATCTCTTATTTTTCTCAATAGCTCTATTGCTTTAGCAATTAAAACATATCTGCTAATTATTTCATGAGCTCCTCTCTTAAACTCCTCTAACATTTGTAACTGCATATCTGAAAAAGTTTCGTACTTTTTAAGAAACATACCAAGCGCTCTTCTTAATGCATCTACAAATGGTAGAGTTTTTCTAGACACTAAAATAATGGAAAAATCTTTGACTTTCTCAATTCGTATTATTTTATTCTTCATTTTAATTTCCTCTAAATTTGCTTTTATCTCAGACCTCGCATATGCGTCAATTGCTGCAAATAGAGATATATGAGCATCAACCATTTTTTCATCAATTTCGGGAGAAAACTTTTTTACGACTAATGGAATACCATGCCTAGATATAACGATTAAATCTAGCATATATAAACACGAGCATTCTATACAAATAATGTTTTTATCATAAATATATTTAGAATATTTTATGTTTTCGTATAATATAATCTTGTCTTTCATCATTTTAAAATGAATGAGTAGTAAAAGGAGTTTTTTCCTATAAATTAAGTTAATAAAATTCTCAAAAATTCTTTTTATCATCAATTTCTGTCTAAAGTGTAAGAACTATACAATTCGGCACATTTGAATTTTTTCTTTTAATGGTGATAAATAATGCGAAGAATAGACATGTTAACTTATGTCGAAGTCAAAAAGATGCTTAGAAAAAATGATACACTTATAATTCCAGTAGGTACAATTGAAGCTCATGGTTCGCATTTACCATTAGGAACAGATGTATTAATTCCTGAGTATATTGCTAATAAAATAGCAGAAAAGTTGCATGCTTTAGTAGCTCCTCCAATATATTATGGAGTAACAAGGAGTTTACTTGGTTTTCCTGGGTCATTTACCATTTCTGAAGAAACTCTGGAACGAATCATATACGAAATAATTTTATCAGCAAAGCGGCATGGATTTAGATTTTTTATCGTAATCAATGGGCATGGTGGAAATATTACAGCGATAAGAAATGCAGCAAGAAAATTATGGCTTGAACATGAAATACCAATTGCAATAGTACATTGGTGGATTTATGCAAGTGACATTACTAGAGAAGAATTTGGTCAATCACCAGCACATGCAGGCGTTGATGAAACAGCTGCTGTTCTTGCAATTAATGAAAGATTAGTTAAAAAGGAACTTTATGATGAAAAAGAAGTTGAACTAGTTAAGAATGGTTTAGAAATTTATCCTAGAGTTGGTTCGATTTTAATTTATGAGCCTAATAGTGGATTACCTATATTTGACGTACAAAAAGCGAAAATGTGGTTTAATAAAGTTATAGAAAAAATTAGTAATGACCTAGCTAGTATTAAGGAAAGAATTTTACGAAAAAATGCGTTGGGAGAACTCCAACATAATATCGCAAAATCATAATGATTATCCGAAAAATTGAGTAATTTTCTGTGACTTTGCTTCATTGGTTGTTTCGCTTCCTGATGGGAATTCTGGAATAATTTCTCTTATTATTTTATGAATAACCTCTTCCTCTAATGGTTTGGACCAAAGTTCTCGGAAATCTATATCCTTACCACTCAAACTAAGTCTCTTGTTATATTCTCGCTCCATAACCTCATCGAAGTAGTCAATCTTTACTATGCATGGAATTGATATGGCTCTTCCAGAAACAACTGCTTCTCCTGTTCCTAGTCCTGGAAGAGATAAAGCTAAGGCGGATGTTATATCCTCGAGGGAATTTTGTATATGTCTTTGGTCGCTCGGATTCACTGTTCTTAGAGCTATTAATGTTCCGCATTGTGCAAGTACGGTTTCTGATAATTCTCTTGGTCGCTGGCTTATGACAATTAAGCCTATACCAAATTTTCTACCTTCTTTTGCAATTCTTTCTAAAATTGGTTTTGACGGAACTGAATAATCCTTAGGAGCATAGATGTGCGCCTCCTCCACAGCAACCATTGTAGGTATCGGTCGACCTAAAAGTTTTGACTCTACTGCAATTCTAAACAATGATCGGAGTATCATGGAAACTACCGCAATTTGAACCTCAGCGGATAATCCTCCAAGTGCAATTATTTTAAGTCCTGGCTCAAAAAGAAGTGGCTTAATCACGGATAAAAACGCTTCTACATCTCCTTTTTCTTCCCTTACTTTCTTTGTTTTTTCTGGATAAAGAACAAAGTTATATTCTTCGCTCTCAAGAGCATCTTCAAGTTTAGTTAAAACTTCCGTAGCGGATACGTCTCTACCCGCACTTGAACTTAATCTCTTGCACAGTTCTTCAATATTAAAATAAATGGGATCATTTAACTTCGCATCTTTGAATTTTCTTCGTTTTATATCTCTTAAAGCCATTCTAAATATTCGTCTTTGTCTTGTTGCTCTAGGATCCAAGCCAAGAAGACTAAACCACTCTTCGATTGTAAGAAGCCAGTATGGAATCTCAATAGATTTTACGCGAATTCCCCTTTCTTCATAAACTTTTTTGAATTTTTCTAGCGGACAAAATACAATAGCCTTGTCGGAAAGTGGAGAATCTTTCCTCGCAAAATCAATGTATTCTGAATGTGTATCAATGATAACTATCCTTGAATTCGGAAATTCCTTCATAATTCTTGCAACTAATACTCCTAATGCATTAGATTTTCCAGACCCTGTCATCGCGAGTATCGCAAGATGCTTTGTAGCAAGTTCATTCAAATTTAAACATACTGATACATCTTTTTCAGTGGTTAAACATCCAATTCTGATATCACCGTTGCCAAAAATCTCCTTTAGAACTTCCTTTGATAAGATGTAAACCTTATCTCCTGGGGTTGGATATGTTTCTATTTTTCTTTCAACATATCTTTTTCCATTTTCATCAATTAGTGTCCCTAGCAGAGCTACAATGATCTCATTTCTGCTTCTTATGAGCTTCTCATATTCCTCAATCATTTCTATTCTTCCACGGGAAGCATGATATAACTCATCGTATAGGTTGAAATAAGTTACTATTCCTACTAATTTTCTCCCGCTTCTAGTTTGGATTTCCAAAAATTTCCCGCGAATAGCAACATCTTTAAGAACATTATCATTTACCGCTATGTATACCGCATCTCGAGCAACCCTAACGACGTAACCAATATGATTATTTGCCATCTTTTCACCCATTTAAAAAACACGAAAACTCACTAAAAACATTTGTGATATTAATGAAAGTAAAAAATAATCAGGTGCCAAATTTCGATTTAGATATTGGAAAGGATAGTAAATATTTTTCTGAGAATGCATTAAGATTATTTACCGCGATATATCCATTCAAGTATTCTTGCTTCTTTAAACTTGGAATAGAATAAGCAAATGAATAAGATGAGTACAATTATTGAATTAACTGTTGCATGTAATAATTCCGTTGGTGAATAAATTCCAGCCAAATTCCATAATCCATGGAACAAGAAAACAGTAATGAATGCAATTATAATTGTCACTACTGGATTAACTGGAACAGGTTCTTTCTTTTTAGCTAATTTAGGTAATTTAGTTCTTCCAATTTCTGCACCAAACCATGCCGCAAAGAATGGATGTGCTATTGGAACCAAAATTGATTGTAAAAGTACTGCTGAGACTGCTTCTAATAATGAAACTGTTCCTAATAAAGATAATCCATAGGTTAAGTTCCGAAGAAAAACAAAACCAGCTCCTACAGAAATCCCATACACCATGCCATCCATTACCCCCTCATATTCTTTGTGTCTACTCATTAATATTAATCCAATTGCTATCAGTAATTCTTCAATAAATGGCGCCAGAATCACATTAAAGGTAAAATGATCAACCGCACTTGCTATACCGCCTTCAATAAACATGCTTATAATTGCGGCGATTACTCCCCAAACGAACATTGCAATAATGAGGGAAACGGGTTCTCGTTCATATTTATCTTTGTACCAAAAGAATGCTATAATAACTATAGCTATCATAATTGCCGATATAAAAACTGCTAAGAAAGGAATATATGGTTTTAAAGATTCTAATACATTTTCAGGCATGATTATTACCTCCACAATTAAAAACTATATTATAATTTTTTAATCTCAGCACTCAACTATATAATCGTAATGTCAAAAGATACCAAAAGTATAATAGCGCTTCGTAGGACATTCTCCAAAATATGTGAAAATGCAATATCAGTATAATTAATTCAGAATGAAAAACATAGGATAACATTTTTTACGCTATGCATATTCTGCATTCTAAAGCAAGAATTATTTTTAATATTGAATATATTTGATGCTCACCATGCTTTATCGTATTATCAAAGATCGTCGTGCATGTGATAAGACTTTATTGGAAAATGACGTACTTACGGTCATTGAGCGTCATTGGGAAAAAAATAATAAGTTTTATTTCATTGTTGAATACAATTTTACTCCAACATACCTAATGATACCAGGAATTCTTTATAACGGGAATAATTATGGATCGCATCTGTTTCCTAAATTTACATTAGCCAAAATGTGGTTTTTTCGAGAAGACCGCTGTACATTACCTTCTGCAGCTATTGTTGAAAACTCTAAGTATGTTCTTGCCGTTTTTACAGAGCCAGCTAGATCTGACGAAGAACTTTCTTGTGTTGGAGTAAGAGGCAATAAAATCATTATTAGAATTCCTTGGATGGAAATTCCTTTGTCATATTCCAGAAAACAACATTTCTCTCATCGGGTTATAACTTACTTTAAACATCCCGTTGAATATAAACGAAAATTCTACATTATCTTCACGAATTATCGAAAATTAGGATATACTCGAGGGTTTCATTTTGTACTAGATTATGCATGGGAACTTTTTGGTGAAGATGTGATAATTGATAAGAAACAATTGTATGATTATTTAAAACTTAAGGTTCAATTTGCTATCAATTGGCATTATATTAAACTAAAACATGTATCTAGTTTCCTACAATTTTTAATACCTAATACACCAATATGTGGAGGTCTAATTTCAGCTTCATTTACTGGAAAAGCCTTAGAAATGGCGTTAGCTTTATACAGGTTATATCTCATGAATGGAGACAAAAAGCTCAAAGAAATAGCATTTAGTGTAGCCAATTTTCATTGCAGGGGATTAAGAAAAAATGGTCTTCTCTTAACAGATTATCACATTTTTAGAAGAAGATGGGTGGGGTACTTCTTTAAGAAACGCAAATTCGCTAATACTAGACAAATTGGTGAAGCACTTTATGCATTACTGAGATTATATAAATTAGCGAAATCAAGAAATGAAGAAAATAAATTGTGGCTTTTGGTAGCCATGAAAGTAGGAAATTTCTTTTTGAGAAATCAACTAAAGAATGAAGACTTTGGTTGTTGGTGGTCATTAGATGGAAAAGGAGTTAAAACTGATGGAACTAATGGTGCTTACATTATTTGGTTTCTCACGGAATTGTACGAAATAACAAAAAACTCAAAATACCTCGAGACTGCAGAAAAAGCTATGAATTTTTATCTTCACAAATACGTCAATAACGATGTTTATTGGGGAGATACTCTAGATGCAAACACGATTGATCGTGAAGGTGCTCATGGAATAATGAAAGCTGCTCTCCTGCTCTACGAGAAGACTGGAAAAACAATATATCTTAAGATTGCTGAGCGCGCGGCTTACTTTATTTTATCTTGGATGCTCTTTTGGAATATTCCTTTTAATAAGCGAACATTACTAGGCAGATTAAATTTCAAAAGCAAGGGTTGGACAATAGTCTCTGTGGAAAATCAGCATCTTGATCCTTATGGGCTAATAATTGCTCCAGATTTCATACGTCTTTCAAAATTTACTGGAAAGAAACTATGGTATGAAGTTGGATTACTAATGGCGAGGTCCGTTATTGATTTCTTCTTTACAATCTCGAAGCATGGACTTGATCCCCTTTTTATTGGATATCAGCCAGAGCAGATTTATCATACCGAATGGAGCTACTTTCAGGAGATATATCCTTTCTTATACATGCTCATTGTTCATGGAATATTACCAACTAAGAAAAAAGGCTGCGTTGTAAACAATGTTTTTTGGACAACCGCCGGCTGCGTGAATAGCGTTCTTGATCTAATGGAAGAACTTGGAATAAAAATTGAACACTTGGTGATTAATTATTATGAAAGTATTCGATATAAAATACTAAGAAAAATACGTGATTTTATAGCACAAATTAACTTTATTTGTTAAATTTTTCGTGTAATTAACAAAAAATGATGTTCCTCTGTGTGAATAAGAAAAATCACGAAAGTACAACTTAAAAATTATTTCTTTTTTAGATTTCCAGAAAATTATATAACCAAATTTTAATTCAACTCTTTTTATTCGTTACATTGCTTTTTTCAAGTTGGATGGAAATTGATGAATATGAGCGAAGAACGCTCTAAGAAACACAAGGTTTCTTCGGAAACTAAAACAATCAAACTAACCTTTGAGGAATATGTTATAGGCGACGAAGATGAAACTATTAGAATTCCAAAAGCTGATTCACTTAAAAGAGAGTTAACTAGAGTACTTAACATGATTTTAAATGAGATTGAAAATTATGGCAATAAATTAAATAAGTTACAGACCGACTTGAGTAATATAACAAAGAGTATAAATGAATTGCGCGCATATGGCAAAAATTTACGCAGATTTTCTGAGTTAGAGTCTCAAGTTAAACAACTTGGAACTCAAATTGTCAGAATTGAAGAAGAACTGCAAAAACTTAGGCGCGATTTAGCTTTTAAATTTAATAAAATTGGAAAGGTTCTAAGATATTTTCATGAGAAAATCAATGAAATCATGAGTCTAGACACAAAAATAACTGAATTCAGAAAATTAAGAGATGATTTTAATGATGTTAAAAAGAAACTTGAAAATCTAACACTACAACTTCGAGAATTGACTCAGGAACTCGCCCAAACAAAAACTTCTACAGTATCTCTAAGTCAAAGATTAGAAGATATTGAAAAACAATTGGAGGATTTATCTAAGCAAGTAATTCGTCAAGATATGGAAATAAAGTCAATTAAAAATACTATTGACATGAATACAATTCTATTCCATCAAGTGGTAAATAGATTCCTGAGATTAGCTCAGGAATTAAATATGTTGAGTAAAAAACAATTGCTTATGAAAAAACTTAGCGCTGAGAAACTAGCACAAGAGCTCAAACACATACATGAAATGCCCCCACTTGAGAAAATAAGAGCGCTTAAGAAAATGATTAAGTTGATGCAAGGCGAAGAAGAAAAATAAAATAATTTTTAGTTCTGAGCCCAAATATTTTTTGGGGATAAGCATTGACGCAAGAAACGCAAGACAAATATACTATAGAACTTAATAAGAACATCAATGAGAGATACCTTATTAGAATAGATAAGAAAGAAAAACTTCCAGAACATATCATGCGTCAAGTTTTTCAGTATGTTTATAACAAGGAAAATGTAGCACCAAAAATAGTTAAGCAAGTTGAGAAAAAACCAGAAGAGCAATTACAAATGACTTCAATTATAGCTAAAAGAGAAGACTCCAAGCTATTGTTAAAGACAAGTTTACTAGAGAAAATACCAATCATTGGTAAGAAGATAAAAATTAAGAAGATAAAGAATGTAATACTAAATCTCGTTGAAGAATATAAGAAAAGAGGAGTTACAATTTTACCACTTATGGATCTAATTCTTAATGTTAAGAAGAGAATTAAAGTTAGCGAAACCCTTATTAAGGAAGCACTTGATGAATTAGTTAAGGAAGAAATACTCTCAAAACCAATTAGTGTTAATGGAATAAAGTTTGTTGTTATTCCTAAAACAATAGACGTATCTCTTCTTCACAAGACAGTTGCTGTCCTACTAAAAAGAAAAAGTATTACGTTTGCTGATCTAGTTAAAGAGCTTAAGACAGACCCATACACATTAGAATCTGTTTTAACAGTTCTTAAGAATGCTGGTATAATAGTTGAAGAGCAATTTCCAAGAAAAATTTTTCTAGTGTCTTGAACCAATCTGAGAACATACTCTACAATTAGGATTCCTCGGTGGATTCAGATTACTAATTTCTAGCCCACCATATAGACTAACATAGGTTAGTATTGGAATTTCTCTCATGCCAATTAATATTTTCATTGCTCTATCGGCCATAAGAGCTCCAATGATAGTCATTGTTGTTGCCAAACTTGCATCACATGAACCTACAATAGGAGGAGCTTCCTCTATTTCTATAGAGCTTCCAAAGAAACATTCGTAACATGGTCCTTTTCCAGGAATAACAACAAATACATAGCCTGCAAAGCCATCATCTGACGTTGCTCCATCCACCATTATCTTGTTATATTCAACAGCATATCGATTTACAAATTTTCTCGTTGGCTTATTATCAACAGCAGTTATTACTAAATCGACTTTTTTAATTAATTCATAGAATTCATCCATTTCAATTACGTCTCCATGATAAGCTTCTATTTTAATACGATATTTCTCATCCATTCCCTCAATATTCCTTATTTTTTCAATTTTGTGCTTCAATGCTTCTGCCTTTGGTTTATTTAGGTCTCTCTCATCAAAGCCAAGACGATTTAGATTTTCTTCTCTAACGAGATCCTTATCAATAATTATTAGCTCACCTAATCCAGTTCTAGCTAATATTTCAGCGACAACACACCCTAATCCTCCGGCACCAATAAGCATAACTTTCTTTGTGAAAAGTTTGTTGACTGGAAAACCTGAAGCTACGATTCTTGAAAAATACTTAGGAATTCCCTTGGGGGATAGTAGAGCATAACGTTCATCTATTGGCAAGAGATATTTAATAATGGACAAAATGTTCACCCTTAACCAAATAAGTCTTCTGAAACAACATAGAAGGTACTTGCACGGACTTCCTCGAGAACTTCCTTAACTGTTTTTGGTTCACCATTTTTCCTTGGTGAAATTGCTTTAAATGAAGTATCAGTTATGACCACTCTGGATGATAATGGAACATTATATTTCATCTTTAATGCTTTAGCGGCAGCTTTAGCTACGTCTTCAAAATAATCGTTCTCTCTAGCTTTTATCTCCATAGGTCCAAATTTTCGACCATCTCTGCCGACGATATAGAAAGATAATTCAATTTCACTTGACAATTATATCACCCAAAAATTTGGCACGATTTTTCTATCATATTTTTGGGTTTAAAATCTTTTAATTTTATGTATGTAAAAAAATAATTATCACACCGTCTCCATCTTAAAAAGATAAGTTTCCAATGGGACTAAAATTCACAAAATTTTCTTTAAACCCTGAACCCTTTCTTTTTGGGAGAAATATGGGATACAGAAATGAGATTAGTAATAATTAGTAGGCCAATTGAACTAATACCAAGTAACATAGATGAAAAATTTTTTATAGCAATTAAGAAGATTTTTAAGATTAAGTTCAAGACAAAATGCAAATCTTTCGGAAACATTGTTATAGAAAACATTAATTCTCTTCCTTCAGATATTCAAGCAAGAATAAGGGAAGAAAAAGAAAAATTTTACTTAGTAAAACTGCTTTATCCTCTTGTTTTTAAGCGTTATAAATCATTGAAATTAACGAATAGACTCAAAAAGTGGATTGTTGAGATGAATATAGGAACAAAGAAATTATCTGCTATTCTTATTTTGCATGATGATTATCCATTTTCAGCCCCATGGAAACTTACATCAGATATATACATTCATGGAAAAAAATTTGAAATGGGATGGAGGGACCTAGATCCAGACAAATGCCTTGG
>Ga0190313_1001064_pt1 | contig 15042 bp, 2 predicted proteins | sample 4870071011_MG_FD_169989 | JGI IMG/M metagenome (GOLD analysis project Ga0190313, IMG submission 169989) | Hydrothermal vent sediment bacterial communities from Southern Trench, Guaymas Basin, Mexico - 4870-07-10-11_MG | ecosystem: Environmental > Aquatic > Marine > Hydrothermal vents > Sediment ...
GTAGTGGGCTTCTCCATGGGTCTGGTATCTCTACGGCTTCTCCGAGAACCTCTACCCTTTCCTTCGGAGCTGTCGCTACTAGCAGTAGATTCATAGCCAGCATCCCGAGTATTGTCATTATCGCGACAATCATCCCGTTTACCAGGTTCCCCACTAGGTTTTCTCTATGTCTTCCTAGTTTTCTCCCCACCCTACTAAACACCCTGGATACTATGGGTGCCATCGGCCCGAATGTCAGCCACATCGCCGCTGCGAGGGCCGCATTTTGGGTTCCTGTGAGCCCAGCTAGTTTTGCTGCGGCCCAGCCTATCCCCGCTATTATTGCTGTTGTTCTTATTGCTTCTAGTAGTTTTCCTAGTGTTGTTTCTGTCTTCTCTGCTATTCTTCTTAGCCATCCTCTTATCCCTCTTTTTTCGTCCTGTACTGCTCTTCTTATTTCTTCTGCTATTGTTGGTGAGAGCATTAGTTCGTCTAGTATTAGTTCTAGGATTGCCGCTTTTCTTTTGGCTTCGTTTTCCTTGCTTCCTATTGGCGATGTGAGCATCTCTGCTACTTGCTTGCTCACGCAGATCATGCTACCTATGGATCTGGCGACTCTTTTAAGTTCCTTTGCGATGTTTTTTCTTTTTTTGTGTTCATCCTTTCGAGTGCTGTTTTTCCGTTCTTAACCTCTAGGAGCTTCTCTATTCGTCCTAGTACCCCCTCAATGATGCGCTCAACAAACCACACGGCAGAACCACGAATATTATTATCAATGAAGTTTCTGAGCTTTCTTAGCTTTTTCTTAACTTTATTTGCGTCTCCGCTACCTATATCCTCCGCAATGCTGTTTAGTGCTTGGATGAGTTCTTCTCTTATTTGTTTTTCTATTGTTGATAGGCCTATTGAGACCCATGTTATGAACCGTTTCCCACGCAGAATCTTGCCGTCTGGCCCTATTTTTGCTCCTGAATGTATGCCTGGGTATGTTGGCGATGCGACGCTTACCTCTACTCCTAGGCTTCTAAGCGTTCTTAACAGATTTGCTGCTTGTCTGTAAAGAGTTGCTACGATCGAAGTCACGCTATGTATGTCTCCTGCGAATCTTACACCGATGATTTCTCCTCTTTGATTCTTCATCGGGTATGTTGCGTACGGCAGTATACTAACATAGTTTTCCTGTATTATTACTGTGAATCCCGCTATGCGTGCGATAATAGCCTCTATTTCTCCATTCTTCTCTATATATTCGACTTCCCTTGGCAATGTACCACTATATACATCGCTTCTCCCGAGGTATCTTAGCATTTCTGCAAGGCTGTTTGCTATCTTTTCTATGTAGTCTTCAACTAGACCTCTCCTTAATCCCCTCCGAGAGATTTCTACTGCTTTACCCATGAAATTGTTAACAGATTCCACTAGGAGGCCTAAATGCTTTAATATCTCAAGTACTTTGGAATCTCCGTATGCTCGTCTAAAATACAGCATCTTGCATATTATCCTCTTAATGTCCATAGCCCTATGTATATGTCCAGCAGCTATCTCGAAATTCATAATTTGCTGGAGTTTTTCTAAGAGATCATCAACGCTATTGCATTCCCCGCTTAAGATATGTTGTTCGCCAGCAAAGTATAAAGCATCCAATACAGTCTTGACGATCTTGAGATCCTCGTAGGATATAGGCGAGTTTAGAATAACACTTAGCATTATTGCTCTTTTTATGCCTCTCCAAGACCCTAGCTCAATTTTCCCAGCAAAGGCCATCTTCAAACCAATCGTTCTTAGAAGTGTAGGAGATAGCTTCTCAAGCCGAATGTTATATCTATAGTTTTCGCTTAGAAGAGCAAGTACACATAGCACACCAAGCCTATTTTGCTTCTTGCCTAACGTAATTTCATAGGCTTTTTCCTCGAATGCCCTTTTGAAGTTGTCCCAGAGATAATCTATGTCGCCTCGGAGGTAATGTTGCTTGTAATGATCCTCAATGACACGTTTAATTTTGCCTTCTAGCCCTATGGTGGACTCCACATATGATTTAATAATCTTGCCGACCCCCTTACGTGGTTTGAGTTTTTGAACAACTCTTAGAACATATTCAAGAAACCTCTCTTGGAAGACGCATCTGAGCTCATTAATTGGTTGGTTAGACACATAGGTATCTTTACTGAAGCCAAATCCCAAATCCACAAGAAAAGCAACTTCATAGTCTGTCAGACTGTCGACGAATCTGCTTACCGCTTCGCTAACATCAACTCTCGCATCGACATCTTTTTTCATCTGAAGTAGTTTCAGGTATATGCTGAAGCAAATTTGTGTTAATTCCTGCAGGATGTTGGAAAATAGTATTTCTTTTTCGAAATTGCTAAGTGCATTTGCGATTCCTCTGATTATTCCGTATTTATGATCGTAGTAATTTGATGCTGTTAGCCCCCAAGGTGTCCCAAGGGCTGTGTCGATATCCATAATTAGTGCTCCTAGAAATCGACTTGTTGTGGATAGAAATTCGATTCCCCGTTCTTCGTGTGTACTCTCTGCTCCTATTCTTTTCAGCTGAAGTACTAGCTGCATATCATTTACAAAGCCTGAGAAGCATCTTGATCCCCGCTCAAGTTTCTTACGATAACTATCAAACACATGTTTAAGTTTGAGTATATCCGAGGATAATATAAAACTCCCAGCATCTACTATAGCATTCTGAAGCTCTTCTATGTCCTGAAGGTTAAGTGACATAGTGTTCTCAACATCTATATTTGTTACTCCTTCTGATGCTAATGCTAGTCTCGTACCAAGCCACAATGATTCCATAAATTCTCCAGGGTCAACAACGGTGTTTCTCTCTATGTGGTTGGTAAGGTCTGGTATTATATCGAGTGCTGCGAAGAAACTTCTCAGAAACTTCCTCAAATGTCTTAATATGTTCAATGTCTCCCTAATAGCCGATAATGTCTCCTTTTCTGATTCTTCTAATGCTTCTATTTTAGAGAGAGCATATCCATAATACCATGCCGACATACCCATATAGTCTAGCGCTTCTACAAGTGCTCTTGAATTTTGCGGCCCGGCTATGTCCGATATAGTGTTGCTAAACCTATTGTAGTAGTCTTTGCCTCCCTCTACGAACCCCTCGATCCTCCTCAGAAGTCTAGCATATCTATCATCGCTCTTGGCTTTCTCTCTGATGCTACTAATAATAGGTCTAACATAATTCTCGACGATGCTTTTGAAGAAGGATATTGTTCTCTTGAAGATGCTAAACGCTGTATCTCTATTCTTTAGAAAACTACAAATTTCTCGGAAGGCACTAAGTAACTCCGTAGCGGATTTTTGCCCAAAGAATTCGAAGATACTGATCTTTGAACCCAAAGCATAGCCTATAAGATACGCGCGGAATTTCTTGGCCGCACCACTAAGCTTCTCTTTTAGCTCTTCAAGGATTTTCTTGAATGCTTTTCTTCTTAAATATCTATCAGGCTTATCAGCATATATATCTATGAGATTTTTTAGCTGATCGAAGAGAAATATCATTGCACTCAATGTGGCATGCTCAGATGTCGAGATTTGTCTCTCTTTTACGCGTTCAATAAACCTCTCAGCTACAGATGTCCAGTCAATACGTTCACTATCTATTTCGATCAGACCATATTCATATAATTCTCTCAGCTTCTCAGCGAGCTTATTTTTTATTCAATAAGGCTTTTCCTATACCGCCAAAGACTTCCCTGACATATTCCCTATTACCGAAAACCTCTGGATATGTCCTAAGCTCTCCATTAACAACGCTTATTACTGCGATTTCCGATGGTAGCAAAAATAGCATAGTGCCAAGCTTATAGTCCCGCATATACGCACCAAGTACTTCACCATAAACCCCCTCAGCCTCCTTTCCATAGGAATACCAGTTCCTACTAGCAATGACAATCGCTGGTAGTAACATTGTTTTTCCGTGAAAATTTACATATGTGTTTACCACGAAATGTGTAACAAAGTTTCTAATGAAGAACGTGATTCCCTCAGGATTCCTCCTAACATAGAAACTCCTCCATATCTGCTTATGCTCACTGTATACTTCACCAGAAAACTCAGATTCAACTAATTCATGATCCTTAAATGCGGCTTTCTTGAAACCAAAGATATTACGAAGCTCCGTATATGTAAATAGAGGATCGAATATAGCAAGGCACTTAGCAATGTCAATATCCTCAATAGGACTACCACCTCTAAACTCTAGCCATGTACGAAGATACCTATCAAATAAACCGTCTCCATTGGCACTAACAAATGGCTTTCCACTCCTAGCGTACTCATACATATCAAGAAACACTAGGAGAGAGGCGGTGAGATAAGCCAGGGAGAATATATTATCTGCAGAAACACGACCACGGACTATATCCATAACCTTATCATGTATCTTCTCAAGAACATTACCGATCTTGCCCTTAAGTTCCTCGTCGACATTGAGCCCCCTAAGCTTATCAACAGCATAGCTATAAAGACTCCACACAAAGTTAGCATCAATGTGTCTTAGATCCCAATCATAGGCAAGCCTAAAAACACCACGAGCCCTATCTCTAATACTTTCGGGATCCTCAAGATACCCCGAAATCATATCGATAGCACGGCTAAGCATTCCGTTTGGATCCATATGCCACTTTGTACCAGTATCCTCACGAACCTCCCAGACATAGCCAAAGTTGTAGATGTCGACAAAGCTTATTCCCCAATCGAAGTCGCCAGTGATCGAGACGAGCACAGCATCACCAACATCGAACCTTAGGGGCTTCTTGAGCTTATCTGGAATCGTAGCGGCAATAAAAAGCATCAGCCCCTCAAGAGGATCAACAATAGTGGAGTTATAATACACAGGAACATCGGCGCTCTGTGCAGAACTATTATTCCCCTGAAGACCCCGGGTAGAGTTGTCATAAAGCTCAAGATACCTCTCAACAAAACCCCTGAACTCCCAGAGCAGACGCGTAGCAACAGCCCTAGCAATGACATCCCTAGCCCTCTCACCCCAGAACTCCAATACTCCTTTACCAAAGCCCCTCAGCGGGAAATCCTTACTCGCAGCATACTCCATAGCATCCTCAGCACCCATCCCCGCAAGCAGTGATGAGGCCCCAAGCACATACACGTTCCAAGCCGCCTCACCAAAAACACCCCTCAATCCATCAACAACCATCATAAATGGCTGAACAATGGGGCCCAGAAATCGAGCCGCAGCCTCACCGAGGCGCTCCAACCTCTCAGCGATTACGCTCTCCATATACAACGCGTTCCCTCCAGCCCAATTAGCGAGCCGTTTATAGGTTCCACGGAGAACATCCTTAATAATACTTCTAGCTGGCTCTGGGACGCCAAGTAGATCCACAACGACAGAGATGATATCGCCAAGCAACCAAACATATGGTTGGATAGCCTTGAAGATGAGCCACGCCAACCCCGCCGCGACGATTTGTATTGTGTCCGCACCCATCTGGATCAGCGTGTATACTCCGCTCAGAACCATTTTTCCTACGTCGCTACGTATTATCGCTACGAACTGCGCTATCGGAGCGGCGATCACAGCGAGAATAGCGTTTACTATGGGGTCGTGGAAGGGCCACGGAACCCACGAGAAGAATCCATCCAGCCTGGCCCGTAGGTACTCAACGAATGATGTTGCTTCCCTCGCAATCTGGTTTACCAGCTCGTCCACGAATACGAATCCCCCAAGGGTACCCTTCGCCGCTACCCCCATCTCCAATGGATCCCTAAGCTCTATGTTTCTGATGAGGTCTGCCCTATGCTTCAAGGCGTCTTTTGCGTGTGCATACCATAGCGATAGAGCCTCTCTCCTCTCCCTTAGAGCCTCGTAGTGACCCCAAAGTATCCTATCGATCTCCCCAATCCCAGTAGTTTCCCTCGCTACCTCCGATCTATCATATAGTTGCACCAGGTATTCGAGCCTGCTCAACGCGTGCTCCACGCTGGAAGGATCTAGGAACTCCACAGCGTCTACATCCTCATTTAGCAACTCATCGTACGGCTCCGAGAGGAGCTCCGGCCTATTCACATCCACCACTGCGAGCTTCCATTTCTTGGTGTTCGGGTCGTATACAGCTCTGTAGAAACCGTTTATTCTCTCCTCCAGCATTGATATGCTCTCCCACGCCCCAACAATCCTGTGTGCTATGCTCACTATGTTGCTTTTCGCCAGTTTCTCTCCCAGTGCGTATGGCTCCGCATACAGTGATTCTATTCTCGCTAGGAATGGGGATTCCTTGCTCAGCTTTAGTGCTTGGTGCACCGCGAGTATCTCGTTCAGCCTCCTATATGCATACTCCGCCAGCTCTACGTCCCATAGGTCTGGATCCCCACTTATGGTATTCCTCACCGAGCTGTACAGTACGGCTTCTAGCCTGCTGTATAGTGCCGAGTTCAGCACGGTGTCGATGTTTTCTCCTATCCTATCGGCATGCTTCAAGTCTCCTAGGAGCTCGGAGACCACGGCGTTGTATTCTGGTTTTTCTGCTGGTTCATCATAGTTATAGACTATGCTTAGGTATTGGCTTAGAGCCATGAGTATTCTCGTTGTGTTTAGGACTATTGTTGAGTTGGAGATGTAGTATAGCGATTTGTATCCAGTAGCGGTGCTATTTCTGGCGAGAGATGTTGTGTGTTTTGATTCGTAGATCTGGGTATAGACTCTTCCTACCCTATCTAGAATGGGGATGAGGGGAGACGCTGCATCGACAAATCTCCTCTCCCATAGTTCCCCTCCCCACGCAACACTGATATTCTCCTCCCAGACCAAGTAGTCGTATTCGCCGCCCTCGATAATAGCCGTCGTGTTCAGGATGTACTCTATGGTTTCGTTCTGGACTCTAAGGGCACTACGTATTGTATTATCAGCATCTAGGAGGAGATCCATAAGCACACCCACCTTAACATAGACATTGTACACCCAGCTGGCAACCTGCATCATCTCGTATAGCTCATACCTCCAACTAAGATAATCCATGACATCTGACTCATACGGCTCATCCCTAGCCTCGCTGATAACAGCGTTTATATCGTCGTTTACGCCCACCATAAGGGCTGTTAGATTTTCAACATATTTGGCCCAGTACTCGACATCATCCTCCGAAAGGCTCTCTGGGTGGATCGCATGGATCCAAGTTTCGTCGAACCTAGGCACAACCGAATACGCATACATATTGTACAATAGGGCGGCTCTGAGGAGAACTCCCAGTCTCCTATACTGCTCGTAGTACCAGTTCCTAAGCATAGATATGTACTTCCTTGTTATGGTTGCCTGCTCCTTAACCGTCGGACCGTACCCATAGCTCGGCGTGTAGATTAGGGGTAGGGTTTTGTCCGCGAGTAGCACCATTTCTCCGTGGATTCTTACGATTTCCCTCAGCATTCTCTTTGTTTCGTTTGTCAGTTCCTCAACAACATGCTCGGCTTCCGTCAGGTTGTATACATCGTAGCTCTGTAGCTCGTCTATTATACGTTTTGTCTCGTTGACAACAGCTATTCCATGTTCATGTTCTTCCGCAAGCTTTACCTGTAGTTCTGCTAATAGCACCAAGTCGTCGGCGGTCGACACATACTCAGTGATGCGTCCTAGCATCGATGGATCAAGGGTCATATTGAGGGCTCTCCGCACCAGTAGGTATCTCTGGAACGGCCTCAAAGCATATTTCAGTGTGGTGAAGTCGTTATATATGTTTATGTATGTGCTTAGCTGTCTGGCCATAAGCCTGCTGTAGTTTCTCATCTCCTCTACTATGGTGCTATGGTTGGGATTGTAGCTGATTAGTACTGGTGGCTGTGTGCTATTTGACTCTATTTCGATGAACGTTACGTTTAGCTCTCGGTACAACTCAATGAGCCTAGTTGTGTTTATGTCTGATAGTATCCCGTTGTACTTCTCGCTATTCAGTAGAAGACTCCCAACAGTCCTAGCGGCCCTAAGTATGTTTCTGGCGTCTCTCATAGCCCCCATGAATTTGAAGTAGTAGCCAGAGTATTTCTTAGCCTCCTCGTAGAGGTCACTATAAACTGGGTAGAACCCCCTGAGAACAGAGATCCTGAATGTCAAGGTGTAGAGCATCCTTAGGCTACCAACAATCTCCTCAGCCCTCCTAATATCATTTTCTATCTCCACGCTTACGCTAGGAGAAACATCGTAGTCCCCAGTCCTAAGCCTTTCAAACAGCCGGAGCGTACTGTTCCACGATCCCCTTAGATTCTCCACGAGGGCTCTGACAGCGTCTACCACGCCTAGGCAACTCTGAAGCACCCGGGCCTTAACAAGTAATCTCACCGCGTATCTGAGTTCGGCCAGATCCTTAAGCTTGTTCAGGTAGCTCTCCAAGTACTGTTTGATCCCTGGGATCATCGCCGATATGATCCTAGCCTTAACACTTAGCTGAAGCGCCTTTATGCTTATTCTGAATCCCAATCCTAGTAGCGAAATATCCTCGGCAAGTATCCTCGGATCCGAGTAGTTCCCTTCTCTAAGCCTCTCCACGGCGCCGAGTATCCTGTTGGTGTCCTCAAGCATGAGTCGGATCTGATCCACAGTGTCCTCCGCCGCCCCGATGTATGGTTTTGCTCTTAGTATCCTAGCCATCCAGATCTTGTACTTCAGTATTATCGGCATCGCGTTTCTGATTACGTAGTTTACCTCTCTGCGGTCGTCCCCATTCGCGTGTTTCCTGTATGAGAGTAGGAGCTCTATTTTTCTTGATGCTTCCTCAAAGAAACTCGGTGCCTCTCTGATATCAGCTACCGTGTGGTTCCCGCTACGGGCCACAGTCTCGTAGTACTTCTCCGCAGTACCTATGTTTCTTTGTAGCCACCCAACTATCCTCGCTGCGTTCTCTCCGAAGTCTACACGGTATATCAGATCGCCAAGGATTCTTACCTTTCCCAATGCTAGGGGTCTGTGTACCCATCTTATTGGGGCTGGGATATAGATAGTTCTTTCTTTGTGCTCATCTTCTAGGGTATCTGCGAATTCTACTTTATCGAATTGTGTTCCGTAGTTGTTTAGCTCCTCAGATACATTTCTTGATAGATCTACGAGATATATTCTTTCTTTCCTCTCGACCTTAACCAGCTCAATGCTCTGGGTCCCTATGGGTATGGATATGTTTTTGAGCTCATCCCGCATCTCGTAGACAACTGTGAATACTTCACCACCCAGAATTATGGATCTAACCTCTCTTCTCTCCTCGAGGATCCAGTACCCACCAAACAAAATTCTTATCAGAGAGCCGAGAACTGCAAGCCCGCTCTCAGTATTCTCCGCTGGAATAACATCGGTGTGCTTCTCTAGAACCCTTGTTACTGGGTGTTTATCAGCATCGCACCAAACGGCGATCACCTTTGCTTTTATGGGCCCAAAAATATCTCTATACTCCCCTATTAGGGATTCCAATTCATTTGCGTTCAGCATGAAGCCCCCAGAGTCCTTTGTAAGAATACCCACAGGTGCTGAGTGTGTAATTATTACCACATACTCAGCCCTCGCCAACGCATACAGCAGATTCATGGTGGTCGCGTAGGGGCCGAATAGAAAGGTTGAGTACTCAAATGTGCTACTAGCAAACTGGTAAAGCACATCCAGAATGTACTTAGCGGCACTATCATTACTCACCCTGATCCCAGGACACCAAACAACGAGGCTACTTCTATCAACATAATGCTTCGCCCTCCAAGATAGGGGGTGGAGGAGCGACGGATCCGAGGGATACTCCTCGTCTTCTCCTAGTGAGAGGTTGCTCAGAATGCCTGGGGCGTTACCAGCCTTAACTATCTCTCCATTGCTACTCAGTATTGTCAGTGTTCCATTTCTCCTTACCGCTTCCGCGAGCCCTCTCCCACCTCCCTCCCTAGGTGCCACTATGCTCCACGTCATGAACATATGTATTCCCGTCGCCATGCCCAGTGCTAGTAGCAGCCCTGCCATCTTTCTGCTCTTTTCCCTCACAATCACAGCTACTCCGGTTGCGGTGAATGATATTGTTATTAGTGTTGCGCTTAGCCATGCCAGTGGGTCTCTGAGCTCAAAGAGTTTTTGCTCTTTCCTCTGGGCTGGTGGTGTTTCTGCGTTGGGTTCCTCTGGGTATGGCTTCGCTTCGGGGATTTTCTCTTCCTTCTCCTCTTCTCCCCCTCCCATTGTCACTCTCACGGTGTACTTCTCCTCGGCTCTATTCCCTGCTAAGTCGTAGGCGATGAATCTAACTATATGTGTTCCCTCGCCTAGGGTAAGTTCTAGGGTTTCGTTTCCGAGTAGGACGGCGTAGACACTATCGTTTAGGTACACCGTTATGTTTTCGAGGAATGGTTCGTACACAACAACATCCACGGTAGCGTTTGGGGGCATTGTGCGTTTGATTCCTACCACATCTATCTTTGGTGGTGTCCTATCTATGATAATGTAGTATACCCAAGATGCGTGGTTCCCATACCCATCAACGACTTCCACGACTATTTCGTGCTCCCCTTCACCCAACGTAACATTCATGAGTACCGTGGAGATCGTTATGTTTTCGGGCTCAGACACATTCTCCTCGTAGATTAGCTTCCCATCCACATAGACCCTGAGGAAGCATGTCTCATTCACAAATATCGTCAGATTCTTCGGCTCCCAGCCCAGAATAGTCTCATTCGTAACATTATCGAGGAAGAGTACGGGCATTGGGGGATCAGCATCAACATAGAAGTTTATGCTGGCCTCGGCGACGTTGCCGCTTCTGTCCCTAGCATACACATAGAGAGTGTGGATACCCGTTCCGAGAGTAAGATTCATGGTTAAGTTCTCGAGAAGTTCGCCGTCGAGGAAAACATAGTACTTATCGAGGAACCAGTCCCATATGGTTATGTTCACGGTTATGTTTGGCCCGTAGGTAGCGTTTTGCTCTGGGGAATATATAGTTATCATCGGAGCGGCGGAGTCGACATAGACGCGGTATGCCGCCTCCACATAGTTCCCAGCAGAATCCCAAGCACGGAGGGTGAGGATGTATGCCCCGTCCTCACCGAAGTAGGTCATCTCACAGCACCTAACAGTGTCGTTGTCTCCCTCGTAGTGGTATATCTGGGAGCCGTTGATCTTCAATACTACTCCACGGAGATGCGGATCATAAGCGTAGAAGCTTATGTTTATGTGGGTATCAGCCCTTACCCACGTGGCGTTCTCTACTGGCTCAAGAAATAGGAGCGTTGGTGGTGCTGTGTCCACCTCGAACACTATGTGTAGCTCCGCGGTGTTGCCGATAACATCTGTGGCGATAACCACGACCACGTATACTCCGTCCTCCAAGTCTCTTAATCTAAGTGTTCCGTTGGTTGTGTTCGTTGTTGTTATGCTTATCGTTGCGCCCTCAACGATTACTGTTACGTTTGCTGGGAAATCGTCATCAACGATCCAGCTTATGTTTATGTTTTTCGAGCTGGTTATTGTGTTGTTTTGGATTCCGTCGATGCTTATCGCTGGGGCCTCGGCATCTACGAATGCTGTTTCTTCCCCAACATATGTATTCCCACAAGGATCCATAACTTGGATGATTAGGCAGATGTTCTTGTTCCAGAAGTCTGGGCATTGAGAGAAGTTCAAGAGAATCGTTGCGTTGAGATCCACGATGAGATCATCAAACATAATATAAATTGTGGATCCCCAGGAAGCATATACCTCGAGGCGGTAGTACTCATGAGAAAAGTTGTCCCCGTCGCTCAGGAGGAGATATGTGTTTTCCATGGAGATTATGTGGGTGGAGCCATCCAAGATGTGGATCCCGCCGAATTCATAGTATGCCTCGGGGATTGAGGGGTCATATACGACCCATGCTGACTGGGACTCCACGTAGCCTCCGCCCGCCGTGTAGCGTATCCGAGTGTACAGCACGTATCTCCCTGTGGTCGCTATTCCCAGGAATGATAGGTTGTATGTTTGTGATAGGGATCCTATGGATCTGTAATATGCGTACCAATCCTCCTCTAGTATCGCTGTGCTGTTTCCGACGCCAACCACCCCGTTGCTCATTGCTCCAAAGCTTGTGGTTTCCGTGTTGTTCACATATACGCTTACTCCCCATAGTGGGTAGAAGCCTTCGTCGCTCCAAGAAATCGCTATGCTTAATTCTTGGGACGTGGAATTGTAGTATCCATAGGTATCGTTCCATCCGTGCCCCCACTCTCCCCTGAGTGAGAATCCCACCACGTATTCTGGTTCGAAGACGCGGAAAACTATGTTCAGGGCCCTGTTGAGCGCGTTACCAACGACATCCACTAGGTACACCGCCACCGATGCGTATCCCACGGATGAGGCCTCAAAAATGAATATTGTTCTACCCGCAGAGAAAACAAGAGAGCTTAGATTCACAAGCACCGAGGAGTTAAGCGAAACATACGACATATTAGGGGCGAAGTGCGGATCCGAAACTAAGAGCTCCAGGGAGAACACGGATCCTAGAGGAGCCACAGCATAGTATGTTTCTCCATCCCACAGGTACTCTGTGGCGTCGAAGCCATCGACCAGAAGCCGCGATACGTGGGGGGCAATATTATCCACGGTGACCCAAACAGTAGTAACATTGCGATTACCAGCAAGATCCAAGGCAACAGCAGTAATGTTGTAGACACCGTCGCCCCACCCCGCGGCATCCGTGGTATCCCAGACATAGGTTAGATCAGCATCGGAGCTATTCACCAACGTACCATTGATATACAGGCGGCAAACATCCGGGTTAGCATCAGACCAATAAACACGAATAACCCTCGTACCACCAAGAACCTCACCATCAACAACACCACCAATACTGACAGAGGGCCCAGTGTTATCGACATGAACGGTGATGTCTGCGTAGCCCTTGTTACCAGCCTTATCATATGCAATCGCCTTGATAACATATGTCCCATCACCCCAATTTGTAGTATCCCACGAATACGTTTTTGTCCCAGTGCCCCACCAAGTGGTGACCGAAGAACGATTAATGTACAGCACACACTTAAGAGGATACAGACTATCATTCCAGTAGACACCCACCACCACGGTGCCCCGAAGATAATCACCATCCGAAGGACTGGCTATGCTGACCACGGGATCAGTCCTATCCACATAAACACGGATAGGATACTCCGCACAGTTCCCAGCATCGTCATACGCAGCCGCCCTGATCCGATGCTCACCCTCCGAAGGGCCACTCCAAGAGTAGCTCACCGTCCCAGTAGTAGTCCAGGTCCTCACCCGCGCACCGTCGATCCACAGCTCACACCTATCCGGGTTATCATCACCCCAGCTAATAGTTATCGTGATACTACTGGTGTTGTGGTACGTGTTGTCCCCCGGCGACACTATTGATAGGTCGGGAGCGGTGTTGTCCACATAGCATATATGCTTATCCGCAAGCCACGCCTCGTCTGTCCGGGTGTTTACTATTATCAGCTTCAATGTGTGGCTCCCATCCGAGCAGCCACGGGTATCCCAACTATACGTGTATGTGCCGCCCTCCTCCGCGGTGATCACCACCGTGCTGTCAATGTACAACTTTGCCTCCTCACCCGTGCTGAGGGATACTAGGATCTGCACCGTGACCGTCTCGCTTACCAGGGCGCCGTCGAGTGGGCTCTGTATGTACCCGTCGTTGTCCACCGTGTATGAGTTTGTGTCCGCAATGGCCCACGCATTCTCGGTGGCTACGTATCTTTCTAGGTACACTGTGTGTTTTCCGTCTCCCCACTTGTATGTCTCCCATGTGTATGTGTACTCCCCGTTGGCGTATACTGTCTTTACCACCACGCTGTCTATTCTTAGTCTCGCCTTGGTGATGAGGGTCTTGTCTATGCTCGCCACTGTGAACTTTATTGGAGACTGTCTATGGTTTTTATTTGCTGGTTCTAGCCGGGGGACCCACCCCACAAAACTCCGACAAAAACCATGTGCCCCCATCATGCTTTTAACGCAAGTTTTCTATGATATATATGAACGAGTGCAGGCACCCGAAAGAAAGTATAGTCGAGAGGAAGATCAGGCGGCGAGACGGAAAAGAAGTGCTTGTCCGTGCATGCGCCAAATGCGGAAGGATCCTAGAAGTAATATGTCTGAAATGCGGAACTAGGAAGTGGAGAAACAACAGCTATACGAGGAAAGACGGGACGCACGTAGAGAGGTTTACATGCCCAAGCTGCGGGAAATCCATATCGCTGGCCCCCTCTGAAGTCATAGCCAACGAGAAGTGTGTTGGGGCACATGAAGACCTCAGAGAGGTCACAGAAATAAAGAAGGACAAAACCCGAATCAAGGTATTCAAATGCGGGAAGTGCGGCGAGGTTGAGGCGTATTGCGAGAGGTGCGGGAGATGGGTGTGGCGTCATAAAACATACACTAGGAAAAGCGACGGCATGAGAATGACCATACTGAGATGCCCAGAGTGCGGGGCTATGGTATGTGTAGACTCTAACGGGCTTCCTCCACGCAAGAAGCGTAAGAAACGCCGTGTGGGACCCATAGACATCGAGGAGGCCCTCGGACTCAGACTCACCCAGTGCGTCTACTGTGGGGGGAAGCTGAGGATTCTCGGAAAATACCCGGTTAGTTCTGGGGGAATAGTGATACCTAGAAAGAAGTGTGCTGATTGCGGCCACACGCAGTCCATAGTCACGTTGCTTAGACAAGGATATGCCTATCTCGCCTCCTGCCCGGTATGTGGTAGCGAAGAGGTAGTTGTCGTTAACAATTACGGGAGACCAAAACTACAATGCGGGATATGCGGAGAGACATTCTACTTTGAATCTGGCTTCGAGACCGATAGGTCTTCGATACCAAGGAAGTCCTCCGAGGAGGCATCGAGGTGGGTTTTCCCATTGCTAGACACATTACTAGCCGTGTTCGCATCCAAATACAATATCCCGCCAAAGACCATAGCGAGGATATCCATGGCGGCGAGGGCGTTCAGAAAGACAACTAGTTACAGGTTTCTGGAGTCCCTCATGTTGTCTCCGAGACCCTTCACGCTGTGCAGGAAGGCCCCAGATCATGCGACGATTCAGAGGGATGTGTATAGGATC
>Ga0190313_1001065_pt1 | contig 15026 bp, 16 predicted proteins | sample 4870071011_MG_FD_169989 | JGI IMG/M metagenome (GOLD analysis project Ga0190313, IMG submission 169989) | Hydrothermal vent sediment bacterial communities from Southern Trench, Guaymas Basin, Mexico - 4870-07-10-11_MG | ecosystem: Environmental > Aquatic > Marine > Hydrothermal vents > Sediment ...
GGCTTATGGTTTTGAATAAATAGCTTATCTAAACCAGCGAGCAACGGTAGAAGTTGTGAGAACAACTCATTATAGCTTAGATATATACCGTAGTTTATGAAGAATTTCCCGCTACAAAGACTTATAGTACTATTGGATACTCTAATAGGTAATCCATAGGGATTAACTATGCCTAAAGAGAAGGTATTCTTAAGAATAACTATACCATTATAATAAGTATTTTCGCTAGTAAGACTAACTATTCCATGGGAGATATGGTATGGCGTTAGGAAATATGCATAAGCATTCAACCAGTCAAGACATATGTCTAAGCATGTATTGGAACCTATGTCTATGTACACATATGGTTTAGTCAAGCTAAAGACCATCTTTACATCAGGATTACCTATATATAATGAAGAATCCACAATGTTTTTCCACTCAATCTCTCCAAATCCAGTTATTTTAAAAGAGTACCCGTTTATCAATAAATCAATTTCATCTCTACTTACATACACTTTTACACCATAACTACCTATTCTGAATATACCATCACTATCCCCTACTGTGGATGAATATGTCGTAGGGGGGCTATGTAGTGAGAATGGTTTTAGACTTTGAATAGAGCCTCTATAAGGAATAACTAACTTTATTGGCAAAGGATTATACAAGATCATATTGTCCGAAGAATAAGCGATAATACCAATCTTCTTCATAAAGTCTGTAAATCCATTGATTATTATACCTGGGAACCACGTGACCCTATAGTCATCCTCAGAAACCATATATTTAATACCATTACCGTCTCCCTTGATACTAATGGTATAGCCTCCAAGATCTTTTAGTACAATTGTTTCCCTACCTGAATACCCAATCCTAGCTCTAGATAGCTTTATAATCTGTGCTGATAGAGCTATTCTCCTAAGTAGATCTATATCTAGCTCCTTTTCCTCCATAGATAATAGTTTAATAGACAATCTATCCAATAAAATCACCATCTGAGTATAGTATTAGCATTCATTCACCATATACTATGTACTGGAAATAACCTTATATCAAGTACTTTATTCATCACATATAGTTCGTGAAAATATTTTATCAATTGTGAAAAATCGAGAACATGGCATTCAATAAATAGCATCTGTATCTTCCTAAATACTTTACACATGATCCTACGCATACTACTTACTGAACCCATGACATATAGATCATTCACGATCCCTTGAGGACTATTATCATTATCTAAGACTATTTCAATTAAGGCATTTACGCTCCCCCATCTAACCCAATATCTCCCCCTAATAGCCTTTCTAACATGTTCTCTGAAATGATACTCTAGTGTAGTACTTGGTATAATGTAATCCCTAGAAATCTCTGCTAGCCTTGTATAGCCCTTAAGAAATGCATGGGCAAGTATGTAGTCATAAATATCTGATTCCCTACGATAGCTAGTGATAGTATTTATACCTGGAATTCTGCACTCACCAGAACTATACACATAATATGGTATAAGTACTTGTTCAAGTATGAATATGTCAGAGACAATTTTTTCACTAAATAACTCATATATCCTATCATTAAATTGATCAATATGGTTTAGAGGTATGAGATATTCTAGTACTATCCTCCTGTAAGGTGAGAAGGAGAGATATATAGATAAAGGATCTATGGTGAAACCTTCTATTGAAATACTTTGGCTAGACAGACCATATACTCCTTCACCCTCAAGGAATACATAGGCTATCCCTAGTTCTAGACAATCTAGACATATATCATATACTCTCCTAAACCCATTCTCCCTAATCCGTTCAATTCTCCTAAATAATGTAGCTCTTGAAATACCTAGTTTACTGCATAACTCCTTAACCCTATCAATACCATTATTCATATAGTCCATGATCATATAGTCTATGTCATCAAGGACACCAACACGATCCATTTTAGTCTACACCGTGGTCAAGGATTGGATATTATTGATAAGATCTGCTTAACCATATCAACTAGTTCTTTCAAACTAGTCCTTCTAACCACGTTTAGAGTGTTCTCATAGATATCGGCATTAAAACCGTGATCCTCTAGAGACCACATAATTCTCTCAAGGAAACCCTTATCACCAGATAGGCTTAAATGTATCCTTGATAAACCATTATCAACGATCCTAACGATCAAGGTGGAGCCTATGTCCTCATTAACTGCATGAACTATGCTAGATACACTCTTACCACCAGATAACGTATTCTCAACAATATCTCTAACACTAACCCTATAACCATACTCTCTAAGTATAGACACAAGTTCAGAGGCTACCATTTTCCTCATAGCCCACCACCAATACATCTAACTATAGGAGGGCTCAGTAGCGGCCAAGGCACATCATTCATTACCTCTAGTGCTCCGCCAAATGCCTTCCAATCACCATTCAGAGACGGGAGTATTCTTCATCGCACAATTCTATACTACTAGCTTATGAGGGATAAATAGATGCTCCAAATCATTTCCTAGACTCTAGTATCTTCTTTATCTTCTCTCGGACAATATTGGCTACAAGCTTACCATCAGCTTTACCCCTTACAATAGCCATGGTCTTACCCATGACCGGTTTGAAAGCCCTCTCACCCCTCTCCATGATCAACTGTATATTCTCAGATACTATCCTATCAATAATAGACTCCAGCTCCTCACGAGATAAACCAGTTAATCCAAGCTCTTCAGCAACCTCCCTAGCATGCTTGCCCGGGTTACGGGCTAGGTAGGCGAGTATCTCTGGTATAGCCTCCTTAGCAATAACACCTTCTGCAACAAGCTCTATAGTCTCAACAATATGTTCATCACTAATATTCTCAACCGGTACACCATCCCTACGAAGACCCTTAACAATATTCTCTATAGTAGAAGCTATTATGGTTGGAGAAACACGATCACCGTAATCCTGGACAAGCCTTTCAAACAAGTCAAGCCGGATATTATTGAGAATAGCACGGGCAAGTTCATGGCTAAGCCCATACTCCTCAACATACCTCTTAAGCTTAACATCAAATGGTTCAGGAACAATCTTATCAGCTTCAGCAAGTAGCTCTCCTGTAACCTCTACAGGAGGTATATCAGTTTCTGGATACATACGTGCAGCTCCGGGACGAGGCCTCATATACCTTGTCGTGCCATCAGGATTAGCAGCTCTTGTCTCTGGAGGTACTCCCTTAAAAGCATATTTTACACGTTCAACTACTGCTTCTAGGGCCTTGTAGGCCTTATCCCTCCGATCAGCAATGAATACTATAGCGTCTCTCCCAGGATCGGCTTTTAAGTACTCATATAACCTATTAACTTCTTCACTCGATATACCATAGGCTGGTAGCTCATCTGTATGGAATAGCCCTCCAACACCACCCCATACACGGGCATAGTCTGCTAATTCAGATCCGAATCTACGCCCAGGCTGTACCACACGTCCAAGTAGTCCCTTGAAACCGGGTAGTACTATGGCGTATACTCCATAGCCTTTCCTACCAAGAACTCTACGGATAATCTTTGACTTTGTATCCCTAAATACCTCTGTTACATCATGTACTTCGCCAGTTATATCCTCTGGCTTCAACCCCCTCCTATGTAGTTCATCACGTATTTCTAGGAGTCTAAGTTGCCTCATAGCCTCGTACTCAACAACTTTTGATATAAGGTATAGGTGCTGGACACCCTTTATCTCGATCTTCTCACCACCCTTGATCGATATGTTTAGGTCCTGTCTTATAGTGCCCAGGCCTCTCTTAGCCTTACCAGTAAGTCTAACCAACTGCCCGATCTTGAACGCTACTCTCTCAGCCTGCTGTGGATCATGTATGTCTGGTGCAGTAGCTATCTCGATCAATGGTATCCCTAGCCGGTCAAGCTTGTACTTTACACGGTCCCTTTCCTCACCAAGTTTCCGGGCAGCATCCTCCTCAAGACATATTGTCTGAATACCTATCCTTCCACCTTCATCCTCCAGATATCCTCCAAGAGCTATGATCGATGTTCTCTGGAAACCAGTTGTATTCGATCCATCTATAACGATCTTCCTCATAACATGGATCTCATCAACTATTGTTGAATGTAGAGCCTTAGCAACAGCTAATGTAACAACCAATGCTTCACGATTAAGCTCATGAGGAGGCTCCTCATCAGCCTCCACTAGACAAGATGCATCTCTTGGAGAATGATACTCGTATTTCCTCCCCTTCTTCCACTCAAGCATAGCAGCTACATCAACTTCCCCAAGCTCACTCTTGGCTGGTCTAAGCTCTCTCTCAAAAACATCCTCCTCACCTTCTTCAACTAGTTTTGCTGGACATTTACAGAATAGTTTATGCTCTGTATCAAGCTGTATATGGATCTCTAGACCAGCCTTTAACCCAATCCCCCTATAGTCTATCTTCATAAAGCCCACCTCGGATATAGATCGATTGTATGTCTTGGATTGATTTCTCCAACAAGATTTGTTAGAAACAATTTCCTTACTTCACATAGATCCCTTGTTTGGCCAAGTATCCATGAGAGTTTTACATAGGCTGTTTCAGGCAATATGTCTTCACCTGATATGACACCAGCCTCTAATAGTCTTCTACCCGTGCTATATACGTGCATATTGATCCTGCCAAAGAGACACTGACTTGTCATTACAACTGCTATACCCTCCTCTACAGCTCTCTTTATGGATGGTATGACTTGGTTAGCAATATGTCCTAGCCCAGTACCCTCAATAACTATTCCATGGTATCCCTTATCTATGAAGAACTCTATGATCTCTGGATCGAAACCCGGGTATGCCTTGACAAGAGCTACCTTCTCACTAAAGTGGTTCCTTAGAATAGGTTCTTTATCCTTACTTCTCCACTCACATACTCTACCTATAACCTTGATCTCCCTTTTATCAGGGTATACAATGGCTATTGGCTTATCATTTATTGACTGGAAAGCATCCCTCCTACTGGTATGCATCTTACGTACCTTAACACCACGGTGTACAAGGGCATAGGTATCTCCAGTCTCACCATGCATTACAACAACTGACTCAGCAAAGGGTGCCTTAGCAGCTACAAGGAATGATGCCTTAAGGTTAAAGGCTGAATCAGTACTTGGTCTATCACTACTTCTCTGTGAGCCAACAAGTACTATGGGTACAGTTTTATCCTTTATAGCAAATGCTAGTGCTGCAGCTGTATAGCCCATAGTGTCTGTACCATGTGCTACTACTACCCCATCATACCCCTTGATCATTGCCTTGTAGACTTCCTCAGCTACCTTAGCCCATATACTTGGCCTCATGTCCTCACTAAAGATCCTTGCAACCTCTCTTGCCTCTAGATAGACTATATCAGCTATCTCCGGCATCCATTCGAGTAGTTCTTCAGTTGATAATGCTGGTCTTACAGCACCAGTTTCGTAGTCTACCTTGGAAACTATTGTACCACCAGTACTAAGCATTATTATATTAGGAAGCTCCTTCCTCTGAACCGGGGGTTTAACAGGGTATCTAGTCACCTTCTTCCTAGACATAACTTTTTCAACAACCGTATTTTGATCAACCTTGACCCCAATATTATATCCATTATCAAGCTTTATAACAATATATGGCTTATCACCATAGAGTGCTTCACGAGGCATGAGTATTCCTTCAAAAACACGTTCACCACGCCTAATCCTCACGCGATCACCTATTGATACACCAGCTTTAACTAATAGCTCACGAGCAATCCCACGATAGCCATAGAGTTCCTCAGTCATTATATCACCGAGGACAATACATTAGTTAGATACTCTTCTAGTAGGTATAACTACGGTATAGTTAGTTAATTAAGGTTGATTATAGTAGGCTGTAGAGATCCTAAGAAAATATCGGATCACTAATAATGATGATAAATAATTGTTAGTGAATTACTAAATTATCTTCTAAATCCTCTAAAACCTGCCTGTTGTTGTGCAAGGACTATTCTACGAATATACTCCCTTCTATTCCTTAGCCTTGGAGCTAGGTTTTTCTTCTGTTTAGGAGGTATCTTTGGCGTTTGACTCCTAACCTTACCAGCTTTCGTAAGTGATCCGTGGGATGGCATGGCTTTACCCCCTCTACCATATGGTATGACATATGGGTTTTAAATACTTAACCATACCATGGGCTCTGTGGTCATGTATTTATATAGCTGTTGCATTCTATTAAATACGTATAAGAAGGGTTTGGCTGAGGTGTATTATGGGATATGAAGGCATATATTGTAGAGTCATTAATAGGCGTAGTAGCATATGATGATGAGGGTAAGTTGATAGCCTATTCACCTGCACCAAAGGATCTTGATGAACTTGTAGAGTACCTACTCAGTATTGAGGAGGGTAAGGAGACACCACAGCTTAAAGAGGTCATTAGCAAGCTTAAAGAAGCTGGTGTAGGGGAGGCTGTTGTTGAGACTGAGGCTATTGCTAAATACATTAGTGCATCCGGTATTGAACCAAGGCTTGAGCCAGGGCACAAGTATGCTGTAATGCTTAGGGATAATCTTGTCAAGTACGCTGTTGAATACGAGTTTGTAGGAAGTGAGGATGAATTTCTAAGACTACTACATACCACGTTATTGGAGCTTACACGTAGGAAGCTACGTAGAGCTGCTGAGAAAAGGGATCTATTAGCTGTACAGGCTATACGTGCTATAGACGATATTGATCGTACCATCAACCTGTTTGTCGCACGGCTTAGAGAGTGGTATAGCCTACATTTCCCAGAACTCGATGATCTTGTTAGGGAACACCCTGACTACGTAAAGATTGTTGCTGAACTAGGCTATCGTGACGCTATCTCTAAGGAGAAACTTGTTGAGCTAGGCTTTAGTGAGGCTAAGGCCGAAAGGATCGCTAGTGCTGCTCGTAAGAGCATAGGTGCTGATCTAAGTGATTTCGATATTGCTAAGATACAGACTCTAGCCCGGATCATAGCGGAGCTATATAGGCTACGTAGTGAGCTTGCAGACTATATTGGTGCTGTTATGAAGGAGGTTGCTCCAAACATTACTGCTCTTGTAGGCCCACTACTTGGTGCACGTCTACTCAGCCTAGCTGGTGGTCTTGAGAACCTAGCTAGACTACCTGCAAGCACTATACAGGTACTTGGTGCTGAGAAGGCATTGTTCAGAGCATTAAGGACTGGTGGTAAGCCCCCGAAGCACGGTGTTATATTCCAGTACCCTGCTATACATCGTAGCCCACGGTGGCAGAGAGGAAAGATCGCTAGGGCTTTGGCAGCTAAACTAGCTATTGCAGCTAAGGTGGACTATTTCAGCGGTAGATACATTGGTGATAAGCTGCGGGAGGAGGTTGAGAAGAGGATTGAGGAGATCAAGAAGTTCTATGCCAAACCACCTATTAGGAGGCGTGAGGAAGAAAGACGTGAGAGAAGACCCCCACGTAGGGGGCGTAGGAGGAGGGGTAGGAGGAGAAGGTAGCTGGGTGGAGGTGGTTTTGCATGGTTAATGTTGCCTCTGTAAAGCCTCATGAGAAGTATAAGGGTGTCTATATAGTCGAGTTAGAGGATGGTAGTGTAAGACTTGCTACCAAGAACCTTGTGCCTGGGCACCGTGTTTATGGTGAGAGGCTTTTCCATTGGGAGGGTGTTGAGTATAGGGAGTGGAATGCCTATCGTAGCAAACTGTGTGCTGCATTGTGGAATGGTCTTGAGGAGCTTCCGGTTAAGGAGGGTGATCGCATACTGTATTTGGGAGCAGCAACTGGTACTACTGCAAGCCATGTATCGGATATAGTTGGTCCTAAGGGGCGTGTATATGGTGTTGAGTTTGCACCACGTGTTATGAGGGAGTTTGTGCTGGTTGCAGAGATCCGTAGAAACCTATACCCAATACTTGGTGATGCACGTAAGCCTCATGAGTACCGGCATGTTGTGGAGTCTGTTGATGGTATCTATGCTGATGTTGCTCAGCCTGAGCAGGCTTCACTTGTAGCTGATAATGCTGATTTCTTCCTAAGGGATGGTGGGTGGTTACTGCTGGCTATTAAGGCCCGCAGTATTGATGTTACTAAGGAGCCTAGTGAGGTTTATAAGAGGGAGATCAATACTTTGAGGGAACGTGGTTTTGAGATTGTTGATGTTGTTCATCTAGAGCCCTATGATAAGGATCATGCTATGGTCTATGCTAGATTCCATAGGAGAAAATAAGATAGTGTTTTTCCCCACTACTAGTACTAGTCCATAGCTATAAATATATCTTGTTAATTACTATAGTATACTTGTGAACACTAGGTACCGTATTATAAGGGTATTATGTGATGCCTCGTAGTCTAGCTAGAGAGCTGGAGGGGTTACTTGAAGAGGCATATAGTGTTCTTAAGCGTAGTGGTAGAAGGGTTGATATTATAGAGTATCCTCTACGTAGGAGGAGGGCTTTTGACATAGTATGTAATGGTAGGAGAAATGTATTTGCACGTGTAGTCCTTGATGCAAGTAGTCTAAGTAGAGAGGATGCTAATGAGCTAAGGGCATCAGCTCATGCATATAATGCTTCACCAATAGTTGTTGCAAAATATGTTTATGGGTATGAGGCAGAGGATGACGTGGTTTATGAGAGGCATGGCTTATATATAGTTAGTGTTGAGGGACTTAGACAGATCGCTAGGGATGAGCCATTGTATATACTGAATTCACATGGAGTCTATACTGTAAGGGTTAATCCTGAGAAGCTTAGAAGGATGAGGGAAGAACATGGTATGAGTCTTGGAGAACTTGCTGATAGACTTGGCGTTTCTAGGAAGACTGTATACGAGTATGAGAGGGGTACTATGAGGCTCTCCATAGATAAGGCGATCAAGTTATTGGACATATTTGGTGAGGAAGTATTTGAGCCAATAGATGTACTTGAAGTACCTACTGAGGAAACATATGATCTTGGGGAGCCGGATATAAGGCTTGAGGAGATGATAATAGAGTATCTTAGGAGTAGAGGATATAATGTTGTACATCTAAGGAGAACACCTATCGATATTATTGGATATCGTAGAAGAGGGGGTACGGTATCAGTTATTGTTAAACACTTTATTAGCGAGAGAAGGTTTACGCTAAAGATTAATGAGGCTGAAAAGATTGTTTCACTAACTGGTTCTCGTAAAGTCATTGTTGAGGATGAAAAGGATCTAGAGCGTATGGAGAACTAGATCATGCGATCCCTTCCTGGGAATAGGGGATGATATATGGGCCCACGAATAGCTATTACTGGTAGACCCGGTGTTGGTAAATCAACATTGTTTATGAATATTCTAGATACGCTTAAAGACCATGGGTATAGGGTAGCGGGTATACACAGTCCTGAGGTACGTTCTTCAGGTTATAGGATTGGCTTTAGATTCGTTGATCTATATGATGGCTATTCTGCATGGCTTGCACGTAAGAACTATAGTTCTCCCATCTGGATTGGTAGGTATGGTGTTGTAGTTGATGAAGCACTAAGTTTATGGAGAAGAGCCTTGGGGAATATGGGTAGAGCTGACGTTATTGGTATTGATGAAATTGGCCCTATGGAGCTTAGGCTTCCCGGGTTTAAGGATGATCTTTTAAACAAGGTTCTATCCATGGATAAGCCCATTATAATGGTTATACACTATAGGCTTAGGGATCGGGATATACTTGATAGACTTAGGGACGCTAGATGGTATGAAGTCACAATTAATAATAGGATTCATCTCAATAAGTATGCCCCTAGAGAGGTACTAGAGATAGTTAGGGAGTTTTATGAGGGGAGAAAATAATTTATCTATAGAGATTATGGAGTGGGAGACAATTATTACTGAGGGTAAGGCTAGGATAGTAGTACCTAATCCTAAGCACTATACCCGCTCAGATGGCGTCTTTGAACCTGCATGGGCACCAGTATTCTATAATCCACGTATGAGGCATAATAGGGATCTAGCTATACTTGTTCTAAATACCTATTTCAGCACAAGAGAATACTTCTTTGTAGAACCGCTAGCTGGTGTTGGTGTTAGGAGCATAAGATTTGTTCTTGAATCCACAGGTAGAGGCATTGCAAACGATCTTGATCCCATATCGTATCACTACATTGTGAGGAATACAGTATTGAATAATGTATCAGATCTTGTTGAACCATACAATACTGAAGCAAACACGTTACTCAATAGCCTACGCTCTAATGGTGTTGTAGTAGACTATATAGATATAGACCCCTATGGCTCTCCCATCCCCTTTATAGAATCGTCCGCATATGCAATAGCTAGAGGAGGATTAATTGGCGTTACAGCCACAGATACTGGTCCATTAAACTGTAGTTACCCAAGAACCTGTCTTAGGAGATATGGAGCCTATTGTACAAAGACTGATTTCTCCAAAGAGATGGGTTTAAGGATACTCATAGGAGCTATTGTAAGACTTGCTGCTTCCCATGAAATTGCTTTAAAGCCTATTCTAGGCTATTTCAGAGACTATTACTATAGAGTTTATTTCATAGCCTCTAGGAGAGCAGGTGATGCCTATAGATTACTCGATAATGTGGGCTATATAATATACAATGCGGAGACTTGTAAGAGGATAGCTACTAAATCCTTAGATGATGCCCTGGATGAAAAGGTGGAAGGCTCCATTATAGGCCCGTTATGGATTGGAGAGTTGGGAAGTAGAGAATTTATAGGAAGATTAATTAATGCTCTTGATAAACTGGACTATATTAACCATAATCTACAAGGCTTCCTTAGAAATCTATATAATGAGTATACAGTCAATACACCATACTATAGACTAGATAGACTGTATAGTATATTGAAGAGGAATATGCCTCCAATAAACAAGGTTATAGAGCGTATTCAGGAAGCAGGTTATAGAGCCTATAGAACACACTTTGACCCTAGGGGTATAAAAACTAATGCACCATATGAGGAGCTAATGAATATACTTAGGAGAATAGCTATTTAGATGATCCTAGTTTACGTTTTTCTCCTTCAATCCATTCCTCAATCCATGAGCAATTTGTTGGATCGTAAAATCCTCTGGGGTAACATTTATCAATAAATGGGCAACGGACACATGGGATATCTAGAAATGGTCTTATATCAATCCTTGTTAGGAAGACTATCTTCTGTTTCTTAGGCTTCTTCTTTCTCTTTTGAGGAGCTAATAGTAATAGGTATGTTCTTCTCCCACGGTTTACAGCTGGTTTTCTAATTATTAACTTCTTCTTTAAGAGCTTACTTACAACTCTTGATGCATCTCTACTATTTATATTCAGTTGTCTCCATAGATCGTTTTGGTATATACCTTTCTTACCAGCTTTCTTTATTAATTCATAGGCTTTTTTCTCTAATTCGCTTAATTCATTATACTCCATTAGATCTTCACCATTACCGTCTATTATAGTTACTCTAATGTCCACGTCTACTGGTTCAATTATCCTTAATCCCTAGATATATTGTTGTTGAATTAGGAATTTATTTTTATTCCAGAGTATATTCTCTTTACACTATAACTACCTAGAAGCAGGATAATGTTATGGAATAGTTTAAAAAGAAAATATAAACAATACTTATAGTAGAATATCTATATCAAGTTTCTCAACAAGATCACCATACCTGTTCCGAATGGTTACATCAGTAATATCACATACACTAGCTACTTCCTGCTGTGTTTTCTTCTCATCGAGGAGGATAGAGGCCATATAGACTGTTGCAGCTGCTAAACCTATTGGTCCACGTCCACTAGCTATCTCTTTCTTCCTAGCCAGATAAGTTAACATAGCTGCTAGATACTGCACTTTTGATGATAGACCTAGTTTCTTGACAATAATTGGTATAAAGTCCTTTGGTTCATTGGTCTTTATAACAATCCTCTTTACATTCTCCACAATCCTTTTCTCAGCATGCCATATATTCTTAATGCTTATACCTAGTGATTTAGATATTGATCTTAGGGTGTATGGTAGTCCATAGGTGCGGCAAGCCATTAGTATAGAGGCTGCAGCCATGGCTCTAATGGTTTTCTCCTTTACATTAACCTTCTCTAGTGCTGATTGTAGTATTCGTGCAGCCTCTTCTCTAACATGGTTTGGTATACCTAGTTTTGATGCATAATCGTTAAGATATTTGAGACCTATAACTTTTAGTTTATCCTTCTTACTAATCCTTATTTTCCTCTGTAGCCTAGCCATACTCTTTACCTTCTTCCTCATTTCACCCTTAAACTTGAAGCCCTTTGTTGAGAAAGAGGTTGTTAATCCACGATCATGTATTGCATTCGTAAGCGATCGTCCTGTACGTGCTTTTGATAATGCATCTTCTGAACTAAATGCTCTCCATTCCTTTCCATAGTCTATCGCTCGATCACTTATTACGGTACCACATGATGCACATACATGCTCACCTCTCTCAGGATCAAAAACAATGTTTGTTGAGCCACAGACAGGGCATTTTATGGATGAATGTCCAAAGATCACTTTTTAATCACCTCTTCCTCCTCTTTCTTAAACTCCCTCTACTCATTCTCCTCCGTGTCTTCCTCTCAATATAGTAGTAGAGATTACCTGGTTCAATCAGATCAACTATTTCCCTAGAATCAGGTTTAACAACTACATATGGTGAATCCACGGGCCCTATAACGTCAATTATTCTACCTATTCTCTTCATAGCTTCATCATATACTATTGCTCCAACAGTTCTTCTTGGATCCTTTAACTCTGTCTTAACGACTATTAAGCCAGTTCTTGTCCTTGATACTATGGAGCCAAGCTTTCTCATTGAATCACCCTTGAAGTAGGGTTTTCTATATAAGATTTCTCCAATAGTAATACTGTAAGAGTATATAGATAAACTATTCATCCCTAGGAATTTCTATGTTCATTACTTAGGGGATCATAGGCTTTTTGAAACAACTAATTAAATTCACGTAATAGTATTGGGGTATAACAATAAGTATTAAGAGGGTATTATAGAGGTATTACTGGTCATTCCTTCCTAAGCTCGAGGATCTTCCTAGCGATCATACGCAGGATCTTCTGTTTACTACCAACCTTGTCCACGACTATTCTAACCCTATATCTCCACCATAAACGAGGATATCTAGAATCTTCAATAATAGGGTTTAGACCAAGTTCCTCAGCAGCCCTAATGATCTCTTCAGGTCTAGGGTTATGGACAGCTATTGATCTAGGTATCCTTCTACCTTCCTTCCTAGAAAGTGAGGAATCAAGATAGGCTGGATAAATAACTATTTTTCTCCCTCTATAATCCCTGCTCAATTACAGCTAACCCTATCTCATCTACTCCTTCCTAACAAGAACAGCGTTAACTACACCATCTTGTCCCGGCCTAGAGGTAACCCTTGCGATCCCGATCTCTGTTCTAATGAGTGTACCCCTAGTAATGATCCCTCTACGTGCATATTCTGGATTTGCAGGTGTCTCTGCTACACCAAGTATCTTTGTCTTTACAGCCTTATTCTCACCCGGTACTACAACGTTTGCATAGGCAGCAGCCCGGATACGTACCTTAACATTGCCGCCACGTACCCGTATTATTTTCCTAACATCCCTATCAGAAACCCTTGTCTCTGTAGGTGGTCTTCCAAGTTCATACTTTCTCTTCTTCCTATGTCTTCTCTTCTTACCACCACTTGGTTTCTTCAAATCATTACCTTGATAGTATGACATATCTGACACCCATATCCTTTACCTAATACTTCCTTACACGTATTCTATGGGTATCTTTTTCCCGGCTTTTTAACATTTTCTTTAAATCATCTACACTTAGCAACTCTTTATAAAAACTTCTTCTAATGAACGGGAGTAAAGCCATTAGTACAGATTCATAGCTGAGCATAACCCTTGTGACAGCACCTATTGATAAATAGCCTATGGCACCATAGAATCTACCTATATTCTCTAAACCAGTTTTAGAAGCCATGATCTCTCCAAGGCTCATCCTCCCCAGTAATGACTTATAATGTATGGGTAATGGAAACAATGAGCTAAACCCTATACTCACAAAACCATCACGATCAACTACGACAGCCACTTGACCTTCAACCGGATAGCCTAGATCAAATAGTATGCCTCCCTCAATACCTATTCCAAGATCACCTTCTGAACCAAGGGCTTTCTCAGCTCTATAGAGAGCCAAAGATAGTGTCTCATAAAAACCAATTGGTTGCTCTACACCAGTCCTAATATCTACTGACTTATACCTACTGATCCCAAGTACTCTTAATGCTCTAACAGCACCAGTTATCTTAGACTCATTCTTACTCCCAATAATGGCTAATAGATCCCTCTCCATATACATCACCATGGGTACTGCCTTAATTATCTAGTGGAAAGTACGGGATAACAAACATTATTGTGCTAGTATATATTAGTGTGTTTAGCTAATTTATTCTAGTAACTGTAGTAGTCTTAGGCGGTAGGGATCCTATATAGGGGTATTTCAATGAGTAAGAATGAAAGGAGACTACTTAAGATAGGTAATACTATTTTAAAACCTCTCTACAAGATCTATGAGAAATGGCTTTGGCTACAGATAAAGAATGGGCCTTTCCCAGTACACATAGGTATAATACCTGATGGAAACCGTAGATGGGCTCGTAGAAGGAATCTTGAGACATGGAAGGGGCATGAAGTTGGTTATGAGAGGCTTAGGGAGGTTTTAAAATGGATTTGGGAACTTGATATAAGGGCTGTGACAATATATGCTATGTCTACAGAGAATTGTACTAAAAGACCACCTAAAGAGAGGGAGAAATTATTTGATATAGCTAGAAGGGGGTTGATAGAGCTACTTAATGATGAATCCATTCATAAGAATAGGGTTAGGGTAAAAGTTATTGGGAACCTCGATCTTATACCAGAGGATATTGTTGAACTTGCTAAGGAAGTTGAAGAGAGGACAAGGAATTATGATAAACACATGTTATATATAGCACTATGTTATGGTGGTAGGCAGGAGATACTTGATTCTGTTAAAAGAATTGCCCGTGATGTTAAGAAAGGATTGCTTGAACCAGATGAGATTAATGAGAATAT
>Ga0190313_1001066_pt1 | contig 15021 bp, 15 predicted proteins | sample 4870071011_MG_FD_169989 | JGI IMG/M metagenome (GOLD analysis project Ga0190313, IMG submission 169989) | Hydrothermal vent sediment bacterial communities from Southern Trench, Guaymas Basin, Mexico - 4870-07-10-11_MG | ecosystem: Environmental > Aquatic > Marine > Hydrothermal vents > Sediment ...
AAGCAAACTACTCATAGATGCAAAGAGAATATTCATAACAGGAGCAGGCACTTCATTCCACGCCTCCTTAGCCGGAGAATACCTACTCAATCTAATAGCAGGCCTTAACGTTACATCATTTATATCCTCAGAATACATGAGGTTTAAAAAAGTATTTAGAGAAGGAGACGTACTCATAGCTGTAAGCCAATCAGGAGAAACAATAGACACACTAATGGCTGTAAGAGAAGCCAAGAAGAAAGGAGCAAAAATAATCGCAATATCAAATATAATTGATAGTGCAATACCCAGGGAATCAGATATAGCCATATACACTAGAGCAGGACCAGAGATAGGAGTTGCAGCAACAAAAACATTTACAACACAACTCCTAGTATTCATACTAATTGCATGCAAGCTAGGAGAAATAACTGGACATGAAGACAAAAGAACCTTAAACACCATAAATGAGGAACTAAAAAGAATAAGCGATATAACACAAACCATCATATCAACATACGAGCCCTTCATTAAGAGACTAGCAGAAAAACTAGCAACTAAGACCAACGCCTTCTATCTCGGTAGAGTCCTAGGAGTACCAATATCAATGGAAGGAGCACTAAAACTAAAAGAAATAGCATACATACACGCAGAAGCATACCCAGCAGGAGAAAGCAAGCATGGACCCATAGCCCTCATAGAAAGTGACTTCCCAGTATTCTTCACAATATTAGACGATGAACTAAAGGAACTCATCCTAGGTAACATTGAGGAAATGAAGGCCAGAGGAGCACTAACCATAGGACTAATACCAAAAGGATACGAACAAGCAAAGGAGAAGCTCAATGTAGTAATGGAAATGCCTAGACTAACACCATACACTGCAATAATACCATACATAATACCCTATCAATTAATAGCATACTATACGGCAGTAACAAGAGGATACGATCCCGATAGACCACGAAACCTAGCTAAAACAGTTACAGTAGAATAACCCTCCTAGGTGAACATGGGATGCGTGAGATCACAGCCTTAATACTTGCAGGAGGTGCTGGAGAAAGAATAAAGCTAATCACGGGAGGAAAACCAAAAACTCTCCTCAAGTTAGCTGGAAAATACATTATAGAATACGTGTTAGACAACGTAAGAAATGCTGGAATAACGAGAGCAATAATGGTAGTAAATGACCCAAGAGAATACGAAGACATAGCAATAAAGTACGGTAAATACATGCAAATAGACCTAGTTCCACAAAAACTACCAGAAATAGAAGGAGCAATACTGTCAGTAAAAGACATGATAAGAAGTGACTTCATGTTAATCTACGGAGATATAATAGCTCCAAGCGATATGTATAAAGAACTACTATACATGTACATAAGCAACAATAACTATGGAATTGTACTAATACCTGAAGAAGAACTAGAAACCTATGGGGTAGCGATAACCTCCGTTGCAGGTAAAATACAATCATTTATAGAAAAACCATCAAGAGGAACACCAAACGCCTACGTTATTGGTGGCGCATTCATCCTACCTAGAGAATTCATTGAAGTACTTGAGACCTCTGGTAACGTAATAAAAGCATTAGACCACATAAATAAGAAGTACAGGTTAAAGCCATACCTATGGAGTGGATGGTGGATAGATATCGGATACCCCTGGGACCTACTTAGAGCATCATTCTACGTATTGAAGCAGATCAACAAGACAATCATTAGTGATAGTGCTGCCATATCACCAAAAGCTATAATAGATGGACCAGTAATCATCGAAGACAAAGTAGAAATAGACCACTACGCAGTCATTAAGGGACCTGCCTATATTGGTAAAGAAACATACATAGGAACACATAGCCTAGTAAGAAACTACGTTACACTAGAGGGAGGCAATATAATAGGAGCATACTGTGAAATAGCATGGAGTAATATTCAAAAGAATGCTAGCATAGGTAGAGGATCCTATATAGGATTCTCAATAATAGGCTCTGAAGCTGTCATAGAACCCGGCGTAACAACATTAAATATATTGCCAAAACACATGAGACCTGTAAGAGCCATCGAGTTATCTAAACGTGGTAAAGAATACGTAAAGCTAGGTGCTATTATAGGGCATAAAGCTAGAGTCCCTGCAGGTAAAATATTAAAGCCAGGCGAGGAAATTAGGTGAGAAAAATCATCCTCCACTAACAAAAGGCATAACCACTATTTTATCCCCATCCTTTACTTCATAATCCAATGATACTGATTTACCATTTACTAGGATAATCGTCCTATCATATACTTCCCTTGGTATTGACATTATTTCCTTCACTTTTACGGGTACTTTAACCTCCATTACAGTTTCATCGAATCCTAGTAAGTTTATGAGATACCGTTCACTTCATCCGTAGCTTCATATTTTGGAGTGTATCATTCTGTATCTGCTACGGATGGGTTCATCACGGCGACGCTCCGACCCCCTCACCGTAGCCTGAGATAGGCTACGGTTCTCGGGAATCGGAGCCCACCAAGTATTCATGTTACAGTAAAGCTTTATAAATCTTTTTGGGGATATATACCCCTAGGTAGAGGTATTGAATTTACCAGAGTATCTTACAATTGATATACCGTTTACAGCTAAGGATGATAATGCCAAGCTGGTTTGGTGGACTGCATGGCTTTCTAAATTATGTGCTCATAGACTATTAAATGATGTGAAGAACAATAACGTACTTATTGATTTTTCGCAAAGCAGTTTCCTTAAGTATGCCCGTAAGAGATGTCATGACATTCTACCCAATCGTAGATACATAGATGGAATAGCAACACTAATACACTCAACACTCAAGAGTGCAAGAAAACTAGGAGTAGACGTAAAGAACATAGAGTTAAAACAATGGTTACTATTCCAGAGTGAAGCAGAAAAGGAAAAGAAAGGAAACCTAAACATCAGACTATCATCAATAGATAAAGTAGAAATACTGGTATTTAGCCGTAGCAAAGAACCAAAGAAAATAGCAGTAAAACTAAGAACACCAAAAGGATACAAGAAAGTATTAAAGATGCTTGTTGAGAAAGCATTGAATAAGGAGATAGGTTATCCTGCAAGAATAATAGTTAAAGAGTACAATTTCTATTCAGGCAACCTACATCTCTATTGTAGTTTACAGGTAATGATACCCTACAACCTATATCTAGAGACCATGAAGAGGTATAGTAAACCTATTGGAAACCATATTGCTGGCATAGATGTTAATGTTGATAGAATTAACCTAGCAATAGTGGATAAATACGGTAGGTTAAGAGACGTAAAGACCTTCTGGTTTAGAGAGATAACTAGTCGTGGATATAAGAGGAAACCTGCATGGACAAAAATACATCAAGCAATACGCAGCATGCTGGACTACGCCTATCATCATGGTGTATCAGTTATAGCATTGGAGAATCCAGAGATTATAGGGTATCTAAGATACTACTGGATAAGGAATGGTGATAGGAAAACAAAAAACTATAACTACAAGAAATCCATCTTTAGAAATAAGATAATAGAGGCAATAACCTACAAAGCACCACTCTATAGCTTGAGAACAATCTATGTAAACCCTAAAGGAACAACACACTCTAAGGAACACGATGAAATAATGAGGAAACATGGGCTTGATAGACACTCTGCTTCAGCATATTTAATAGCAGAAAGGGGAATAAAAAGACATACTATGATATAAAACACTATAATCTAAAGTTTCTGCCCATTACCTTTACTTTGATCTTCCCCTTCACCTTGATCACGGTGTTAGCTTTACATACTTTTCTAGTTCTGCTGCAACATCGCTTAATCCTAGTTTCTCGAGTGTTGTCTTTCTTGGTATACCTCTTTCATCCCATCCTCTCATTTCATAGTACATTGACAGTAGTTTATCGTACTTCTTTCTATCAAGCTTACTTCCCTTTAATGGACCCTTAGTTAGTGGTTCTTCAAACCATCTTGCTGGTGGATAGTCCATAGTTCTATCCCATTTTCCTTTGAATTCCCTAACCCAGAATGCTCTAATCAACGCATATATTCTGTCTCCAACAGTGAATAGGTCATCTAATGTAATTGTTACTCCTGTTGCAGCTTTCAATAGCTTTGGATACCATTCTAGCTCAAATCCAAGCTCAATCCACGGTAACCTGCATGCTACAAGTGATTCAAACATTCCTCCCCTAATCCTCTGAAACTCTATAACCTTCTCAACCTTCTCCCTAGTATACGCAAACCTACCAACCTTAATCTCCCACGAAATAACCCAAGCATCCTTATGATGAGCACCAATAGGCGAAGTACCATAAGCTAAAGCCATTCCGATGGCCGCGTGGCAATCGTATGCAGATATTTCTAGTCCTTTTACGTGCATTGCCCATTTACTTGAGTCTCCTCCTATTTTTTCTGAGATTCTCTTTACACCTTCAGCTAGTAGGTCTCCTATACCGCGTCTATATGCTATGTCCTTTATGACTTCGACGATTTTCTTGAAGTCTCCCCACTCTATCTTTTCATCGATTAGCTTCTTCTCTGATGCTTCCATAGCGAATCCAAGTACGTTTCCTAGGGATATGGTATCTATACCGTACTCGTCGGCTAGTCTATTTAGGACTGCAACTTTGCCTAAGTGTCCTAGACCTATATTGGAGCCTAGCATTGCTACGTTTTCATAATCAAGCTCTGAGGGACAACCGGTTGAGTCTAGTACTACGTTGCCACAGATCATGTTGCAGTTGGGGCATCCTCTTTGCTCTATTTTCATAGCTTCCATGGCGTAACCATCAATTAGTCTAGCAAAGTCGAAGACTCCTTCGCGGAAGTTAAGTGTTGGTAGTACGCTATTGGTTTGTGACCACTCGATAGTCATCATTGTTCCTTGTCTTCTCCAGAACTCGTAGGCTGGTCTCTTAGGTATTGTTGACAGTGCTTCACCTGCTAGTTTCTTGTATTCTTCCGGATTAGCTAAGGGTATTTCCTTGGTTCCCTTAACTACTATGGCTTTTAGGTTTTTAGAACCCATAACAGCTCCCATACCAGGTCTTCCGCCTGCCCTTCCTTCCTGAGAAACAACTACGGCGTATCGTACTAGGTTTTCACCTGCAGGTCCAATACATAGTACTCCAATGTCTTTTCCATGAATTTCCCTAAGCTTTCTCTCGGTTTCAAATGTTGATTTACCCCATAATCCTTCAGCACTTAACACTTCTACTTTATCGTCCTCAATGTATAGGTATGATGGTTTCTTAGCCTTACCCTCAATAACCAAAGCATCATATCCAGCTTTACGTAGGTGAACTGCTGCTAGTGAACCAACATTACCGTCGCCGTAGCCTCCAGTTAATGGGCTTTTTGCGGCAATAACGAGTTTACCAGTACTTGGACCAACTAAACCAGTTAATGGACCAGTAGCTATAATTAGCTTGTTTTGCGGTGATAACGGGTCAACGCCCGGCGGTAGTTCATCCCATAAAATTCTTACTGCAAATCCTCTACCACCAATGTATTTTAATGCAAAGTCGGCATCAATTTCCTGTACGCGTACTTTATTGGTGGATAAGTCTACTCTCAGGATTTTTCCGTTCCAACCGTACAACTAGACCCCCAATATATTTAGCAAGGTAAAGCATTAAAAGGTTAATCCCATGCTCATAATAAAGACGTATTGAATGAACTCTGATTACGTGAAAATTAAAAATATTAGGAAACTAACACATCTAGGGGGAATAAGTCATGTCAGGTGAGGAGGAGCCACTACTTCAAAAACTAGAAAATCTGTTAGAGACTATGAAAGATTGGGAGAGGAAACCCATAATAAAGGTTGGTAAAGCTGTTGTAGAGTTAGTTAAGCTTCCAAGAAGGGAGACAAAGAAGAGTATAGAACCAGAGAGGTTAGTATTACATATAAGGCTTGAAGATTCCTTTAAAGGAGTCTTCATACCAGGTTCACTGGAATTAGGAGACATAGTTACAGCATTATCGAATAAAACTGTTGAGCAAATAGCTAAAGCACTAGATGAAATAAATAGGAGAAGGATAGTAGAGTTTAAGCTTTAGTGAGCTAAGACTTATCTTCAATCCAAGGAGTATTGAATATAGCATATATTTCTCTAGCTCTTTTCTCTCCAATACCTTCTACTTTCATTAACTCAGGTATACTAGCATTAGCTATATTCCTTAATGTCTTGAAGTGCCTTAATAGTTTTCTGGCTATGGTGGGGCCTACGATTCCTTCAGCTACGTAAAGTATTCTTTCATTAAGTGTCATGGGTTTCTTTTCTGTTCGAAGTCTAATGATTCTCTTCCTATTGGTAGCTCCTAGGGATTTTGCTTTAGCTGCAAGCCATGCTATTGTTGCCTCCTTATTAGGTGTGGGTAGGACTCTTAAATTCCAAGTAGTTATAATTTCGTCTATTACTCTTAGGATGGCAGTAATATTCCATTTAGTAAACCTTTTTAGTAGTGAGAAGCTTCCCTCGATTAAAAGTATGGCTATTGCATCTTCCTTGTTCTCGAATTCTTTTAATAGTTTAGCTTGTTCCCATATTCTATTATCTCTAACACTATTAGCGAAGTCTATAATGCTCTTCCTCTCGACAAGTATAGGTTTCTTGTCCTCTGTAGCTAATAGGTAGTAGTCTCCAGCACTTAGGTTACGTATTGCTACCTTTAAACCTCTACGCCTTAACTCTTCTACAATATCTCTTTGCTTACTTGCCTCCCTGCTATCAATTATGATGTCAACTGGAGTTAGTAGTGCTTCTGAAATCACCGTCAATGCCCTATACCTCCTCTAAGATAGCTTAAGGTTATTTAGTTTAAAATAATATTGACCTAGAGGGAGGAAGTTGAAGATTAAAGTGTATAGGAATGAGGATGTGAGTAGGGTTATAGCGTTTATTCCTAGAGGACATAGGCATATAAGGTTGCTAATAGAGTTCAAGGATGAGACTATAATATTACAGGAGGCTACTGTAGCTGGTATAGTGAGGGCTTATCTTTCAGTATTATTGCATCCGCAGAGAAAAGCTATTGAACTTGTTCAGAGGAAGCTGGGTAAGAGTGAGCGAAAGCAAGGTTATGCGGAGTACCAGCTAGTTGAAGTAGATAAGAGGGATGAAGAAATATTGGATGAATTATCTAAAATGTTGTTGTTTTAAATAAATGAGTCCTATGTATACTCCTTTATCATTTTGTTAATCTTCTCGTTGAAGTACTTTAGCGCTTTTTCAATGAATTCACGGCTTATATGTCCATGTGGTGTTGGAGTTTCTAAAATTCTCTCTGGAATTCTAGCTTTGGTTATATCGAATCCGAGTTCTATCTTTAGCCTATATTTCTCACTGTACATCTTTTTGCCTAGGTCGATTATTTCTTCAACTGTATAGTTATATCCTAGTGGTTCTAGTGCTTTAGCAACGAGTTCTGGTTTATATATTCCTCGTGCGAAGAAGCATACAACAAGTGATGATAGTATTTGTCTCCATGATTCCTCATTGACTAGGTCATCTATGACTTTTTCTGGTGTGGGGTATTCCTTGCCTATAAGCTTTTGGTCATAGCTGTAACCAGCGTTATCTAGGTGACTATGTCTTGCACCGATTAAGTAACCTATGTGAGTAGCTGCGCCTGCATGGTATCCTGGCATTTCGTTTCCTCCGAAGGCTAGTGCGAATTCTGATCCTCCATACTTCTTTGAAGCTTCTTCTACTCCTAAAGCTAGTGTCCTATAGAATTCGTTGGGTTGTTCAACAATGTATTTAACTGCCTTTATGTAGTTTTGCCAGTTACCCCATTTTAGCTCTACGAGGGTATCGTTTACGCTGATTATCTTCTTTTCTAGTGCTTCTGTAGCCCATGCGAGTATTACTCCAGTGCTCATGGCGTCGAGCCCTTGAACTTCTACAGCTTCTAGTAGTCTTAGTAGTCCGTCGATGTCGTGTATTCCTAGCATTGAGCCTAATGCGTATATTGGTTCGTAGTCGTAGGATACGTATCTTGTGGTGTAGAAGTATGGTTCATGTGGATACTGTTCTCTAATAACGGCTATGTGGATGCAGGCGACGGGACAGTGACTACATGCTGTTCTACGTGCTAATCTAAGTTCAGCTATTCTTTCTCCACTGATGTTATCGGCGTATTCGAATCTAGTGCTCTTTAAATTTCTTGTGGGTAGTGCTCCTATTTTGTTTAAAGCTCTGATGTTGACGGGCGTACCTATATCGTGGTATTTCCTCATTGCCGGGCTCTTAACGGCTTTATTGAAGATTTCGTTGTATACTTGTCTATATTTGTGTGGGTCCTTGACGTTTATTCTCCTTCTTCCTGAAATTACTATTGCTTTAAGCTTCTTAGAGCCCATTACAGCACCTAGGCCTAGCCTGCCGAAATGCCTATAGGATTCGGCTATAGCGCATGCATATCTAACGAGTTTTTCGCCAGCCCTACCAATCCTGATTATGGTTCTAAGACCTGAGCCTGGCTCCCTTTCCCTTAGAACTCTACCAATGGTGTAGGTGCTTCTAACACCCCATAGGGCACTTGCATCGCGGAAGTAGACTTTATCGCCGTGGATGGCGAGGTAGACTGGTGTTTCACTAGCTCCTTTAACAACTATTGCGCCGTAGCCTGCCATCCTTATAGCTATTGCTGTTCTTCCACCAGCATGGCTTTCGCCGAAGTTGCCTGTAAGTGGGCTCTTGAATAATGCAACAGTTTTTGACGCCATAGGGTACATAGCGGTGAACGGTCCTACTGCGAAGATTATTGCGTTATCTGGTCCTAGGGGGTCAGTTTTGTTGCTAACCTCTTCTTCTAATAGTTTGACGGCTACGCCTGTTCCTCCTAGGTATTTCTCGAAGAGATCTTTTCTGTCCTCAACCCAGAACTTCTTTCTACTTAAATCAATGTATAGGACTCTTGATAGTAATGGATCACTCATGGTATCACCTTATTTCTTCTAAAGCTAAAACTCCATAAGGACAGAAGTTAACGCAAAAGCCACAATGCATGCAGATGACGGGCTTATTGTCGTCGTAGTCCCATTGTATAGCTCCAAAGGGGCAAGCTTTTACACAGTTCCCACATCCAATGCACTTGGAGGCATATAGTATAACGCCACCACCCTTTCTCTTAACTAGGGCGTTAGTAGGGCAAACCTTAGCACATGGAGGGTCTTTACATGCTCTACAAACGATTACTGTGAACCCCCGTTCAAAGCCACCGACACTTCTAACATGTATAGCAGACTTCGCTAACCCTGCTTCAGGAAATCGTCTACTACAAGCAAACATGCACGACATACAGCCAACACATAGATCTGGGTCGGTAACAACTAACCTCTTAACGGGGGCATTGGTTGTCATATTAGTCACCCTTGAACATATCTTTTGTAGATTGAAAATAACTAGGTATTTTTAAACGTAACGTTAATCAACAAAAATGAGAATGCGAGGGCATGTCGTAAGAAATATATCCGCATATACACATTAATTATTGAGGGGTAGTCTGAGTTGAGTTATGCAGTATTAGTTGTTGATATGCTTCATGAATTTGTACATGGTAGGTTAAGGAGCCCTCAAGCAGAGAAAATAGTACCAAATATTAAATTGATAATATCTGAAGCACGACAGAGAGGAGTACCAGTAATATACTTAGCTGATGCGCACTTACCCGTAGATGCAGAATTTAAAATATGGGGGCCTCATGCATTGAAGGGCTCGGAGGAGGCAAGAATAATAGATGAGCTAAGGCCTCAGGAAAAAGACATAGTAGTAGAGAAGAGATGGTATAGTGGATTTAGAGGAACAGGTCTTGATGTACTTCTTAGGGATCTAAATGTTGATACTGTTATCATAACGGGAATACATACACATATATGTGTTCTCCACACAGTTGCAGATGCATTCTATCATAGATTTAATATAATTGTGGTAAAAGATGCTGTAGCAGCATTTAGTGATGAAGACCATAAATACGCGTTAAAGTATATGGAGCAAGTATATGGAGCTAAACTACTTAGTACAGATGAAGTAGTAAACATCTTGAGGAAGACTAAAGTTAGTAGCTACTATGCTTAAGTCTTATAAGACCATCAATATACGTTAAGGAAGGTGTAACGTGGGATAGTATCCTATTATTTTTAAGAATTGCTATGAATTTCTTCTCATGGTTTCGCAGGGGCTTCTTTATCCTCTTGGGATAAGGATTTAGCTTATCTCCAAGTAGCAAGTCCATTTCGTTAAGGTAATTAACTATATCTTCAATAGATAAAGGTCCATGTTCCTTGACTAACTTGTATACTTCATTTAATGTTGGCCTTAGAATGCATTTCTCTTGATTTAATAGGGATATGCCGCAACAGTCACTTGATGTATGGAGATGGAAGTATCCCTCCTTACATGTAGCAAAGGTTAAACCATACTTCTTAGCAATACTCATTAATCTGTTGAATAGCTTTTCTCGTAGAGTATGGCTAAGTCTGTATAATGCGAGATCCTCTAGACCTGAAGGTATGCTCAATTGGTATGGTTCCCAATTTTCCAGTTTAATATTTAAATTACTTTCCCATTCTCTGATCTCTCTTCTTGTTAGTCTTATAGACTCTACGATTAGGTGTCGTGCTCCCGCATCCTTAAACTGGCTAATAATGTGGTCAAGGTTCGGATAATCGCTTGTTCCTGGTATAAATGGTTGAAACCTAATTGCGACGGGAACATTTTCCTTACTGAAAAATTCAACTACATCGAGTCTCTTAGATGGAGATGGAGCGCGAGGTTCTAGTATTTTAGCTTTCCCATCATCAAGCGTAGAAATCGATATTTGTAGTAGTATTAGGTTTTTGTCATTAAGTTTGAGTATAAGTTTGCTAATTTCTTCGTGCAGGATGAGATCCGATTTAGTGTTAATGATTAATGGTATATTGTTACTCAATGCAATCTTTAATATACCCCTAGACATCTTAACCTTAAGCTCTAACGGCTGGAAAGGGTCGGATAAAGTAGCTAGCCTAAACGGTATTATTCTTAGTTTTCTCTCCTTAATCTTCCTAGCTACCGTTCTAAATGAAATTAATGAGTTAAATCTGGGTTTCACTTCATTACCTTCTCTATACCATCGAGCGTAACAGTAAATGCATCTAAAGCTACATGAACTATAGGGTTCTATTCTGAGGATAGAGTAACATAGAGGGCTAATTATGTTGCTTATGTTTATTACGAGCTCACTCATTATTCTCTCCTTCCACTATAGCACACGATGATTAACTATGCTTTTATTCCTTAATTTCCAGTTTCATTGATGTAGCCTAGGTTACATAATATGTGTTTAACTTCAGAGTATAGGTATGAGTGTTCTGAAGGTTGAGGTTGTTTAGGTATTGGTTTAAACCATTTATACATAGTGGATAAGGCTATTTTAATTATGTTTATCCTTGAATATGCCTCTTCGTATAGTCTTGTGAATGAGAGTATTTCGTTAATGGTTTTAATGAATTTATCAAGTTCTTGTTCTTTAAAGTACTTAAGGAGTTTAATATAATGGTTTGAAATTACTTGAGCACTAAGTACGAGGCCTCCATTGAATCCCAGTAGAAGTGATAATGGGAATACTTCATCTAAACCTGATAGTAGGAGGAAATTACTTCTAACTTCATGTTTAAGCCTCCACATAAGATTAATGAGGTAGTTGATATTGTATGACGAGGCTACTACGCCTATAATTTGTGGGTTTTCATTAGCTAGTTCTGCTAATACATTATGATTAATTGTTAATTGCGGATCGTGGATAAAGATTACTACATCTATATCGACTTTACTTGAGATAAAGTCATAGTATCTATAAACATGTATATCGGATTTTGTGAATTCTAGGGGTATTGGGATAAAGGCTATCTTGTATCCTAAGTCAATACCTATTCTTAGATCTAATAGTATGTTTTCGAGATTTGTTGCTCTTGGAGAAAAGGCTATTAGATCAAGTCTTTTAGCGTAGTCAATGCTATGTCTTAGTATGTTTTCATATTCTTTATTATCCATTAAATGCGACTCACCGTATAATGACCCTACAAGTAGCTCACTTATACCCTTACTAAGTAATATTGATATAAGCTTATTGTAAGCATTGATATCTAACTTACCTTCGTTCTTAAAAGGTGAAACTATAGGAGTAATTAAATGCCAATGTTTCTGTATCATTTGATCACTCATATGCTACTTATTAATTCTAAGAAAAATAACTAGTGGTGCTGGTAGATGATAGGTAATGGAGTTGAAGAATATAGGTTATGTGAATTTAAACCCTACATGTAGAAATCTTAAAGCTATAATAACGACGCTGCCCGGTAAGGAGCATTTAGCTATTATAGAGGTAGGTGATGCTATCTTTCCTCATGACCCTGAAGTTGTAATAGTAAGAGCACCTTATCCTCATGTAATATTAGTCTATTCTAGGCTTAGTTCATGGAATATTTATGGACTTATTATAGCTAATCCCCCAGCATCAGTTAATAGGATAGTACCTGTAGAGGAATGTGTTAGTACGGATATTAATAAAATACTGAGAAGTGCTGCTAATCTATTAAGACGTAGATTGAGAAAAAGTAGCACTTTAATTCATGTAAGCTGTACGTGTAGAGGTACAAATTTATCTAAAAGTGAAGTTGAGAAAATGATAGCATTAAAGTTGAAGGAAGATAATTTGGCAATACCGGTCATTAGGTTTAGGGATGCAGAATATGAATTAAAGGTAGAAGTTCTAGGTGAAATAACTGTATTGTCTCTTCTACCTAAGGGAATGGACAATGTAAAGAGAATTATACAGGGAAAGATGCGGTGGAAGGTGATGAAATAGGAGGTCTCAGTTGCGCCGACCTACATCACTATTCAGATCCGAGTTCTTTCAGCACCTAGATATATTCCTCGGGTATTCTATTTGGGTGAAAGCTTATTTTAGGTTTAAGTCCTGCTTTCCTTAACCTCTCCATTACATGTGGATATTCGAATACATACTCCTCTTCAAATTCCTCAACGAGAACTCTATCTATTTCAAGTAGTTTTGAAAGTAGCCATTCTTTAGATTCCTTACTACTGAATGATAGCATTACAGCTGGATGACAGCTAACACCATAATCCAATAAGTTCTCTAAGGCATTAAGTTGGTAATAGAATGCATTAGGAATAGCTCCAGTTAGTAATGAGAATTCCTCTGGTGTACAGCCCTTTAGGGATACTCTGACATGAACACAACTATACTTTGATAAATCCTTGGCATAGCTTTTATCGTAACCTATTAGTATACCGTTTGTTTCAAGTATGAACAGGTATCTTCCATCACTTTCAACTAGGTCGAGAACTCTTAGTAGGTGTTTGCGGCCTATAGTTGGTTCGTTACCGCTAATTCTTAGTTGTCTATATCCTCTTCTACGTGCAAGTTGGATTAGTTTTCTGTATATGAATTCTGGTGCATAGAATTTGCCTATTTTATCGGGTTTATCTCTAACGTTGGCGCTCCAGCAGAAAACGCACTTTAAATTACATCCAACGCAGTCGGCTGTAGCTATGCCTCCATACCATCTTCCTCCTCTACAGACTCTATAATATTTCCTCATAATCCCTTTAACAACAATTCTCTTAATGGCTTCACTTAACTTTATTGGATTGTAGCCTTTCAATTCTATATTTCCTTTTTAACTATTATTCCACCATTCTTTACTATATGTTCTCTAATGGATTTTATTTCACTATCATTTGAATTTATGAAGTCAATAATGTATAGGGGTTTCTTAAGATCTACTGACATTACTATAGCACTTAAGTAATCCTTTATGTCTTTAACTTCATAATATATGTATTCCCTATTACCCCTAGTGATTAAGGTAACCATATATGATATCCCTGATTCTCCTGTCATTTTTTTTTCTCTGATCATAATAATTCACCCCATATAGAGAAGCGGGATGTGCGACGTGCAATCCGTGCGGAGCACATTGTAGGCCTTTCGGTCCTCTCCCTCTGCCTGACCCCCACCTCGTAAGTCTTTATATATCTTTCAGGATTGAAAAGGATTACTCCTATGCTCTTTAGGTTTTTAGACTTGCTTCTCTTAGTGCATTTATTAATGAATTATATTGAATGTATGGTTTTATCCTGACTATAGCTAGATTAGCATGTCCTCCCATATCTTTTACTAATCCCTTCTCGGATAATATATAGGCTATTTTTGCAGCTACTTTTCTTCCAGCTCTTATAATGAGTATGGGGTTTCCCTTACTATCTTCTATTAAGAGTACTACTGGTTTCTTTAACATCCTATATATTCTTGAAGCTAGTGCTGATGCTCCTCTTCTCTTCCATTTACCTCTGGCGTCGATGAACTTAAGGTATCCTATGTTACGTGCTTCTACAGCTAACTCGATTGCTTTTTCCTTAATCTCTTCATCTTCGGTTAGGCTATACTTCCTAATTATATCTGCTATGTTTATTCCAAGAGTTGTGGTGATGGGTAGTGGTGATGCTAACCATCTTGCAATTTTAATCCAAAGCTCCTCATCGCGCTTAAGGGTTAGCATTCTTGAAATGGCTTTAGCTAACTTAATCGTATTAATCATAGTTTCAGGCACTTTAATTCCTCTATCCATATAGCTAACAATCTTACTAAACATTTCAAGTCTTGGAGTTAACGATATTTTCATATTCTTGAGCTTATTATAGACGAGTTCAGTCGTAGGCTCATAGCCTACAATTAATTCATCAACGCATCTCCTTAACTTATGTAGGTTATAGATTGTAGATAGATGGTGATCAAAGTATATTAGTTTAAGTTCTCTACATTCTCTCTTAATATTCTTGAATATTCTTCCTAGTCCCTTAACATAGGGTATATCGAGTAGTACTACTACATTGTAGTTTTCAAGGTCTTCCTTAGCTAGTACGTATCTTACTATGTGGGGGTCTACGGGTTTAAGGGTAACTTCTGCCTTGTCTTTTAGTGGGTAGATTCTTTTCACCTCTTGGGCATAGAGGACTAGTGCTGAAGAAC
>Ga0190313_1001067_pt1 | contig 15017 bp, 15 predicted proteins | sample 4870071011_MG_FD_169989 | JGI IMG/M metagenome (GOLD analysis project Ga0190313, IMG submission 169989) | Hydrothermal vent sediment bacterial communities from Southern Trench, Guaymas Basin, Mexico - 4870-07-10-11_MG | ecosystem: Environmental > Aquatic > Marine > Hydrothermal vents > Sediment ...
TATATTATCAATCCTTATCTCTATATCTATGTTCACAGTATTAATTCTTAACATAAATAGCAAGACAGATTTCTTCATATATAATAATGAATGGAATGGATATTCGAGAGTATTTAGAGAGTATGACGCCAAAATAATAGTTAATTCATTAGACTATTTTGAGGAAAAAATGGGATCTGACCAAGATAATGTGACTATAATACTATTATTCTACAAACCATATAGTATGGATGAAGTTAGGTGTATTAAGAAATTACTGAGTAAAGGAGCTAGGATAATATTCTTATCTGATATATCATCATATGTAAATGATGTCCTTAGAGCACTAGATCTTAATCTATGGATTGAATACATGTACCCAATAGTTGATCCTATAAATAACCTTGGGGATCCAAACATAATATATGCAAGATCAACATTATACAATTTAAGTAAAATAGTACTTAACATAGCTACTCCAATAAACACTTCATTATATGAGGGAAACTATAGTATTCTTATCGAAACATATGCTTCATCATACATAGATATTGATAATAGTGGTACACTCGATCCTGGTGAACCATATGGTTCTATGATTGTAGGCCTAAAGATCAATGTTTATGGTGGAGAGCTAATTATAATAAGTGATCCAGACATAATTATTAATGATGCCCTAACCTTTAATAGTAATCGAATGTTATTGAAGTATTTGATCAAGGGAGAAGTATATCTAGATCAATATCATATAATGATGAGTAAGACTGACGAATTACTAGTACTCCTACATAGGAGTCTCCACGGCCTGCCGATGTATCTAGTGGATATGGTATTAGTAGTATCATTAGCAACAATCATATTATATGATCTAAATATTTATAGAAGGCTCAATAGGTATTAATTTAACCGTATACACTACTAGGCATTGGTAGGGATGTAATGGTCTCTAAGATAGCATTTGTAACTAGGAACTATATTGAGCCAATTATAGATGGACATATAATTATATCCAATAGATTTATAGATTATGTACTTAAGGATTTAGGGCTAGAATATGTTATTGTATCTTTTGAAGAAAGTAGTTTACCTAATAGGTATAATCCAGCTAATAAATGTGTATATGTATTACCAGTATTGAAGCATGTATATGGATACTATGGTATAGGCAACTATCTAAAAACAGTATCCTTGATCTCCAAGATAATTTCAAGAGAAGAAGCCAGTATGGTGATAATTGGTAGTATTCCTAAGGAGTTAGCTTTACCGATAAAGATCATGTGTAGAGGAACCGTTGCACCCTACTTCTTTAACTCTCCAGTAATATTTAGGTATCCGCCGCCCCTGGTAGATTATAGGATCAGACCTCTTTATTGGAGGTTATTCTCCAGATTTATAGGCATAGGTTTCTCAACATCAAGGGAGCTCTCTAGGTATCTTAATAAACTTGGTCTACGCACATATTGGATCCCACCTGTCATCCCCCCCATAGACTCTATGTTTAATAAACGTGGTGTTAGGATGGAGCTAGGGTTAGATGTGGATTCCATAGTTATTGGTTATATGGGTCATATAGATCCGTATAGGGGTTTACCATTACTTCTTAAACTAGTTAAGCCTTTGAGGAAACATGGTATTGAATTAACTGTTTTCCCTACACCCACAGGGTTTACTATGGAGAATAAGGTTTTACTTGATAAATTATCTAGGGAGGGAGCACGAATTGTATATGTTGATAATGTTGTTAAAGCCTATATTTCCTCAGACATAGTTATTCTACCCTTTACTAAATATTATGGATATACATCTCCTCCTCTGACACTACTTGAGGCTCTCTATTATAATGGACTGGTTGTTTCTACTAGGGCTAGTGTTACTGATGAAGTCTCCGAACTTGGTGCAAGGATCTTTTATCTCAGTAGCGGCAGGGATCCTTTAGGGACTATACTAGATATTGTAGAGGATCTAGGTAGCTATACTAGTGTTAGGGAGTGGAACCGAAGTATTGTATTAAGGTATTTCTCCCCAGATAGTGTTAGGAAGATATTTAGTGAGATAGTGGAGGAACTGGGTGTGTAGCGTGGACTGTATGGATCTCATTATGAGGATGTACTTGGGGTTAACCACACCCACTGATCTTGAGGTAGAGAATATAGTTGAATGCATTAGGTATGCGGAAGATAATAAAGTTATATATCCACTCCTTACATGTCTTGAAGAGCATGGTTTACTAGATCATGATCTATATAGGAGAAAGAAGGTTCTTAGTATACGTTATAGATTATTACTGGACTACTTGAGAGATATTACTGAGGAGCTATATAGTCGTGGTATAGAGCATGTATATATTAAGACTTTTAGATCTATTGAGAATATTACTGAGGATGCTGATCTACTGATATTAGATCCCGGTAGGTATGCTGAGGCTGTAGAGATTGTTGCACGGATTGTTAGACATAAGACATACAAGGTTGGTGGTAGGAGTGCTAGTTTTAAGTTAAAAGGAGTTAATGCATGGATTGATGTCTACCATGAACCTGGTTTAAACCATATAGTGTATTATCCAAGGCATTTAATAGATACCATTACTAGACGGAGTATTGGTGTTGATGGATACAGCTATGAACTTCCAACACCAAGTCTGGAAGACGATCTAGGCATTACTATAGGGCACGCTATTATTAAGGAGCATCGTATCGATTTACTTGAAGTATTTACTCTCAGTAGTGCTTTAGGGAAAGGCTTTGATCTTGGTAGATTTATTGAGAAGATTAGATGTGCTGGGTTAAGGAGATCTGTTAATATCTATGCATCTATAGTGTATGGGCTTATTAGTAGGTATAGTAAATATGTTGATCCTAAGGTAATCAATGGACTACTCCATATACTCGAGATGACTGGTGGATATACACCTCTAGATGTAAATGCAATGCCGTATAGATTAAGTAAATCCTTGTTTCTACATGCATTAACTTGTTTATTAAAGGAGTCAGGTTATGCAAGAGAATCTTTTATAATACAGGTGGTTTCATTAACTAGATCGAGGCGGAACCTAGTGCAGTTCATTAGGGAGGGGATTATCCATTTAGGGTGGATGAGGTGAATAAAACCTACCCACTCTATATACAGATATTACTGGCTTTACTGGTTGTTCCATGGCCTAATTTTAAGTACTTATTGGATGAACATACCGTTGCCTACATAGGTATTGTCATGCTATCCATAATGGGTATTACCTATGGAGCCATATTCACATACTATTATACAAAGAAACAATATCTATATTCTCTAATATCAAGCCTAATAGCTTCAGTCGAGCTAAAGCTTATATATACAGCTGGGCTTACATGGAGTGGTTTAAACCTCATACCACAAAGTATTCTAACCTTTAACATTATACGTGATTCACTAGCCAGGGGCTCCTTTATTAGGGGAAATGTGCAATACCTATTTGATCATTATCTTCAGCACCCATTATTTCCTGTTAATCTCATTATTATGGAGGCATATACTAATGCACCATTGTCCTACATATATGCTTTAGCAGGACCTATTATTGGATCGTTTTTTGGTATTTCAGGAATATACCTATTCGTTAAATACCTTGTCGGGAGGACTGATTATGCTGTTTTATCAACAGTTGTTCTAAACTCGTGTGTACTATTTTATAATGGATATTTCCTATCCTATGATAGAATTGGGGCTACGCTATTAGCTCTTAGCCTTGGAGTACTTCTTCTAATGGCAAAGAATATTAGAGTAGGAAATCTAAAGTATCTCATACCATTCTATACATTATTGGGTATAGGTGTTGCATCAAGTCATTTCATACCATCATTCCTATTTATTATCACAGCTCCACTCATAATATATGCTGTACATGGCCGTTTCAAGGGAGCTGTAAATAACCTCGTTATGGTGGCTGTAATAATTAATATCGGGTGGATGGTTTATCTAAGCAAACTAGATATGACAAGAGCCGTTAAGTTACTTCAGAATATAATATCTTACTTTGGAGAAGTATCAGTACCCGTCACAGTATCAATATATGATCCTTTCTACTGGTTTAAGTACATAACATTCTTGTCAATAGCACTAGTTGGATTACTAGGTGTACTGGGGTTCCTAAAGTCTATAGTATCTAGAAATGATCCCCTCAGGAGCTATATACCTATGGTATTAGTAATAGCTGGTTTAATAGGTTATACACTGGGTATTGGATGGAGGAAAATCTATACTGATTACTCCATAAGATTTATCTACTATGGATACTTTTTCCTAGCACCATTTGTTGTCCGGGGGCTATATGATCTACTGAGAAATCTCCCTCATATATCAAAATACGTTTTATTCATAATAGTTGTTATAGGCTATACTGGTGCTGCAACAGGATTACATACATACCTATTTGTACGGAACTATCCGATAATGTCTCAAGAGGCTATAAATTATCCATTGAATAACTATTACGCTTCTCAATGGATTATATCAAGACATGGGAAAACTAGGATCTGTGTTTGTGGGTTAAAGAATACCTTTATAACGAGCTACTATGGTATTGGCAATATAAGTCTTGGAATAGATCATCCACTGTCTATCATAGATAGAATCCATGGCGGATGCTATATAGTGTTGTTCTCAAATATTGATGAATTGCCCTATGTATGGTGGAAGACTAAGAAAATCATTGATGATAGGGATAAGGAACAATTGTATGGATGTGTTCTGTGTGAATACAGGGAATATAGGTGTACAGTAAAGATCTATGATAATGGTGGCATATGGGTGTTTAAGAAATGGAGATTATCATAGTATCTACAGGACTGGCCAGACTACGTAATTGCAGACCATTATCTGGTGGTATAGAGAGTGTAGTGTATAGCATGGCTCACCACTTATCTATGAGAGGCTATAGTGTCACTATTATTGATTCCATAAAAGGATTTAATGGGGGCAAGTGCCCATATAACATAGTATCCGTTCCCAGAACATGTTTTAGAGAGCAGATGAATTTTGTAAGGAGTGCTCGAGTATCACGTCTACTCCAAATAGTGGATCAAATAGTATTCTCCATTAATTCTAAGAGGCTCTTTAAACGGATAAGTTTCTCTAAAGACACCATTATCCATCTACATGATCCTGTTGCTTCATCATTTCTTCTAAACTATCTAGTGGGACGTGGATATAGGATCGTGTATACACTACATAACGCATTATATCTAAGTAGTTTCCAAAGCTATGGGTTTAAAATATGTAGTGTAGCTGATAGGAAAATCATTCATAGAGCTCATAGGATCATATTTACACACTACAGTTTATGCAACTACTTTAAAAGGCTCTATCCAAGCCTTGGATCAAAATTTAGGGTTGTACATAATGGTGTTGATACAGGCTTCTTTACACCAGATAAGAAGAATTACTCAAACTCGTCATTTGATAAGTTATTGAAGGGCTTTATAGAGAAGTACGAGTACTTAATAGGTTATGTTGGACCTATAATCCGTGAGAAAGGCGTTGATATATTAATTAAATCCTTCAGAGAAGTTAATAAAGTACCAGGTCTTTCTAAGAGAATAGGTCTTGTGATCGTGGGGCCTAGTAGAGGCTATGGTGCCTCGGGTTATTCAGCCTATCATTTAGCTCTACTTGATTATGTACGTAGACATGGTTTAGATAATGTACTGTTTACTGGTGAACTTGATCGTGAGACAATAAGTTATCTATATCCTAGGCTAGACTATCTTATACAGCCTTTTAGATTCTATGAACCACTAAGTCTCTCAGCTATTGAGTCGCTAGCTAGTGGTACACCGATAATAGCTCCATGTAGGGGTGATGCAGGTCTATTTATTAAAGCCTATAGTGTTGGCTATTGCTACATTGATGATAGAATTACAGATGCTATTCTGGAGGCTCTATACAATAGAGATCATGGTATGAGGGTTAGAGCTAGGGAGTTAGCATTAAAACTATTTAGTTGGAACACTATAGTTGATAGGCTAGTGAGTATATATAGGGAGTTGTTTTGAGGATTATTCTAGCAGGATTTGATGGCACTGGTAAAACGTTGACATCAAGATCCCTGCGTTACCTATTAAGTAAACTATACGGTATAAACCCCAATATTATGTGGGTAAAGTCTAGCCATGGAATAGCCTATATTGTTGAATATATCTTTAGACACTCAAGATCATGTACAACCTATGTTATAAATCCTCATGGAATCAGGGTTTATAGGACAAACAGGAACTGCTATAGGAGACTAGGAAGTCTATGGCTTATACTGGAGTTCCTGGGACTACTGTATGTTATATTTGAGAGCCTTATCAACAGGTTTTCCCATAAAGTAGTTATTTTCGAAAGATCATTTATTGATACAGTAGTTTCGATAACATACAAGCTAGGAAATATTATGTGGTACTACAATAGTTTTCTAGGTAGAATGCTACATAAATGGATCAATGACTATGGAGTAGGCTATCTACTTGACTCATCAGTAAATGACATTATTAGTAGAAGACATGATATTGAGTATACTACTGAGGAGATAATTTATCTAAGGGCTATCTATAGGGTTCTAGCAAGGATATACAACTATAGGATTATGGAGAACAAAGGATCCGATCTTAAGAATTTATTAAAAATTATAAATTATATAGTGGTTGTTGAGTGTAAGGATAAGCTATAGGATATGTCACGGGAGGAGCATATGAGTAGAAGCTTAATACTATATTTCCTTTCAGTAATATCGCTGATCATATTGGGTCTCTTCATATATCTTGTCTTTGCCACGGAATACGATATACTTGCAGTAAAGATCGCTGTCACAATCCTAGTATCCATAGTATGCGTATTCCTATCATATACATTAATAGTACTTGCTAGAACACCATTACCTAAACCTATTGAGGAGATAGAGGATCTTGTTGAAAAGGTTTTGGGGGAGGAGTCTAGTGAAGATAAAGATTGAAGAAGTTAGCTTAAGAGATAGTATTGGGTTACTATACACAATCACTATTCTATGCTGGGTTATCTACTTTTTATACTACAGCTATGGCGATTTATTACTAGAGTATTCAAGCCTTATAGCGACTGAAGAATACAGTTACCTTATACTAGTGCCTTTTGTGGCTGCATTTATACTTGTCAGAAGAATTACTTTGATAAAGCTTGAATTCAGCGATCTAGTCTTTAACGCATTATTTTGGTTATTACTGGTTCTTCTAGCTAGACTTACATATTGTACTTCATTCTATGTACAAGATTATGCTTTACAGTTGAAGGCACTCTCAATGATCCTTGTTATATACGGGTTCAGCATATTAGGCCTTGGTCTAAAGAATTTTACTAGGTTAAAAGCCTTCTTCTTATCACTTCTTCCATTAGTACCCCTACCCCGGGAGCTATTAGACTATATAGCTAGGAATTTATCGGTAATTGTTGGGGAAATTGCTGGTAGAATAGCTGGTGCTCAGATATCATATGAGCCCTATGGAGTACTATTGAGTGTCTCGGGCCCTCATGGTGAAACCATTAGGTTCAGTATTGTTGCTGGATGTAGTGGTGTTGTTAGTTTGTCAACAGCTATTATGGCTATACCCCTAGTAATAGATCTTGCTCTAAGTCTTAAGAAGCCTCTGCCTAAAAAGTTTCTCTGGGGAGTCTTTATGTCACTATTCCTCGTACTAACCATGTTCTTCGGCAATGTATTGAGGATAATACTTGTACTAGTTAGTGCTGTTAATTGGGGTGAGAAGATAGCGTTAGGAGTATTTCACTCCACACCATCGATCATTATTACCGGCATAGCTTATTCATTATTATTCATAGTATATAGGAGGATAGGCGGCTCACTAGATCCTTTCCCCAACCCTATTAGAAAGGAGCATGAGGTATTATCAGTACTTGGTAAGAAATTCTATGATAGAAGACTAATAGCTTTAAACATGCTACTAGTTATACTCTTGGCAGTATTTCCTATGAAGCTAGCACTTACCCCAATAAATAGGAATAATACTGATAACATTGCAGATATAAGTTATTTAAGCAATAAATATGATGCATACTTTACAAAATACATTAGGTCAATGTACTCTCTAGTGACAATAGCTAGAATGACAGATTGGGAGCTAAGAACGGGTGTACCAACAATATTTCTTGCCAAGGGCTACTATAATAGGACTACAATGTTTATATACGTGGAGGGTGCTCCATCAAGGACTCTTTTCCATGGATGGCCTGTATGCCTTATTAGTCAGAGATATCGTGTTCTGAGGACATGGTTTACACTTAGTACGCTATCTACTAGACACGGCACCGTCGAGATCAAGATCTACTATATATTGTTTGAAAAGAGCTTCCTAAGAGGAGTTATGGCTTACACGTTCATCAGTATCCCGGCTAGGTATGGTAATATAATTAGTAGCTATTATCTTAAGATAACTTTTCTAAGCCAATGGAGTGTATATAGTAATCTTAAAGTAGATACTAATGAGTTAAGAGAGTCTTTAGCTGCTGGTTTAAAGAATTTCGTATACAACATAATTGATAGGTATGGAGTATTTGTTGCCAATACTCCTAATACCTATAGCATGATCCTACTACATATAGTATTGTTGGAAATAGTTGTTTTAGCAATTCTTATCTACTGGACAACCGTAGAGTTTATAGTAAAGATCTAGTTCTAGTAGTTACTTCCTTGCAGCCTTTAACCTTGGCATTGGAAAGCATCCCATACATCCATATTTCTCCTTAGCAATACATGGACTACATAGTGGATCATGGTTTCTTAAAGGTATTAGTAGTGTATCTGGTATTTTACCATATTCTATAGTGAACTCCTCAACATACCTATTATGGGCTATTAAACGTTCAATTGTAAATAATAGTTCAACCTTTGATCCAGCAATCAATGTAATCACTAAACCATTATTCCTAATAAGTATTGATAAGACACGATTACATTTTGAAAGCGTATATGCAAGTTCATCGGGTCTCCTAGTCTTGATCTTCACTACTGCCCCAACTGACCCATATAGCTTAGGGCTTACAAGAGGCTTTATATCCAATAACATGTTTTTCCTAAGTCTATTGATTCTTTCCCTAATAGCTGTATAGGATAAACCAGTAACCTCTGATAACTTCTTAAAACTTACTCTACCATCTCTTACAAGCTCCCTTATAAGTAGTAGATCCTTTGACCCTTGTTCATTCAATAATATATCACCTATCAAAAATTTATTCCCACTTATCCTATAAAATTTTATTAAGAGAGCTGTTGTAGGTGGGCTTGTTAGGTTTTAGGCTTTAAACTAATATATAGCCTAGCTCTTTGTCTCCCACTTCTCATACCAGCTTCTTCATATGTTTCAACTATATGTGCATTAAGCATATGAGCTAGTCTACGGGCTAATTTACGGGCTGCTCCATGACTATAGAAGTATACATCTATACCACTATGCGATCTTACGGCCTCTATAAGATCTTTTGATAGCCTATGATCTGTTAAGAATATCTTCTCTAGAGCTCTAGAGATATAGTGTAATGAATACCCTCTTATCTGTACAACAGCTTCAAACTCTCTACTATCATACATTTTACATCTTGGGCATTTAACAGGGTTTAAGTATACAGTTATATCCATTGGTGTCTCCGTTATAACGTTACCATATAGTACTTTGACATATATTCTAACAATGGTTTTCCATGAAGCCTTTGTAACTAGTTCAAATCTATCAATATAGTATCCGTTAACACCTACTCCGGGTTCAATAATCTTAGGCATTACTTCATCAACTATTTTTGCTAATGCATCTTCAAAACCCTTTGTCTCGATCCATTTAAACCCAATCTTTATTGAATAACAGATCCTACATATATCAATCCTTACATGATCCTTTTTAAACTTGATCAGTTCTCCCCTTTTAAGTCTACACTTAAGGCATACCCCATTTATAACCGGGTTATCCTGTGTTCCCTCCTTTCCACAGTAAATACAGAACCTAGGCATACCTATGACCTCTTATACACTTATATAACATATAGGCAGTTACTGGTACTGGGATCAGTATCATTAGTAGTAGAGCATATAAGCTATTGATTAGGTATACTGGTATTATTAATGTAATAATACCTGTTAATGGCAGTATGGATATCAATGTTATAAATAGTCTCCTTAAGGCACCAATACTGAATTCTGTCCATGCCCTAGGCTCACTGTAGAGATAGTCTATAGCTAACGACACATTAATATATGAGGATAGGAGCCAGTAGGTATTAAAAACATATAGAACCATTAAGCCATGTATTAATGAAAACCTTGCCAGGGCTATAAGGAATACTATGATAAATAGTGGCTGTATAGCAAGGTATCCACCAATAACCTTACCCAGTACAATATCGTTTTTAGATAATGGTAGTATATAGTTTACAATACTATGTTCACCCTCAACAAATAATATTATAACAGACACTATGGAGGCCATGACATATGCTATGAGGCCATAGAGGGATAGGAGGAATAGCTGTGTGACTATATCAATTCTCTCCATAAACTCGATCGTGTCACTTGTAAGTAGCAATAGTATCGTGGGTATGATGATAGTGACTGATTGTCCATAAAATTGTTTTAGCCTAAAACTATCACGTACAAGCAACACTAGATCTTTAAGACCTAACGAGATATACTTAGCCCTATTAAGACTCACCCTGAGTACTGGTTTCTCACCACTTGTTTCACTAATAATTGCTTCAACACCTATTCTAGCAGGAATAACCAGTATCATTGTTATTCCTAAAAATATATAGATAACCATGGGGAGTATAGCGTCTAAGCCCATGTACCCCATAGATAGGAGAACATAGTTTATCGGTATAATTGGTGCAAGATTTGTCAGACAGTAGATAAAGTTGTTATTATCAGTAATATTTATAGCGGATATATAGATTGTCATGAGCCCAGCTATTACCAGTACATACGATAGAACACCTATGATTCCATGCACCTTACCATATGCTCTATAGTACATGTAGAATACAAGTGGATATACTATGAGGAATACTGAGATCATACCAATGGGTACGAATACTAGTGGATAAGGTATTCCCATAATAATATAGACTATTATAGAGGAGGCAAACGATACACCTATGAGAAATGATAAAGCACCACCAAAGACTATACTATAGGCTAGAGCCTTACGTAGACTCTCAATATCAATTGGTAAAAGCCTTAATGGTTCAACAATACTTAGTTCTCTAACAGTTGAGAGTACCTGATGCATAAAATCCATGATCAAGACAATAGATACTAGGAACATAAGGATCAGGTATGAATGAACAAGAGACACTATAGCCTGTCCTCCGGAACCAAGATATTCTAGAGACCATGCTATAAGCGGAAGCCAGAAACCCATGAGTAATCCTCCAACAAGCCCTGTTAAGAACCACTTAATATTATATGTTAAAGCAGTATCATTTATTGATGGAAACAATAGTTTTCCTAAAAACCTCCTAAAACCACCACGTCTTACCAATAGACTACGATAGAGAGACTCTCGGACAAATAGTATTGATAACCAGATCCAGTCTCTATACATAGTCTACATCCTCAAAGCCTTTACCAGCTCAAGAACCTCAACATCAGCACGTAGAAGCCTTAGAATAGCATCCTCGAACCCTCTTGACCTAGACTTCCTTAGAACATATTCTACACTCCCCTCAATAACTATTTCACCCTTAAACAATAATATAACCTTGTCAGCAATAGCCTCAGCAATCTCTAGTACATGAGTTGTGACAACAACTATCTTTCCAGAACGTGCTTCCTCGTAAAGGAAGGTCTTTAACGCCTTAACAATTATTGGGTCAAGACCCATGAATGGCTCATCAAGTAATAGTATTTTCGGCCTATGTATAAAGGCTGCCGCAAGTAGAACTCTCCTCTTAAGCCCATGGCTAAGAGCACCTATCAGTTCATCTCTCTTCCCATCAAGCATAAAAGCCTTTATAACCCTCTCAACACTCTTCTCCAACTCGTCTTTAGGTAAATCATAGGCTTTACCTACGAAGTATAGGTATTCAATAACTCTTAGACTCCTATATAATAGATCCTCTTCCGGCACGAAACCAATTATTCTCTTAACATCTAGAGGTTTTTCATAAGGATCCATTCCATAGACCCTAATAATGCCTTTATCAGGTTTTATTAGCCCAAGTATGAGCTTTAGTAGTGTTGTTTTACCACTACCATTTGGTCCTAGGAGTACAGTCACGTGGCCAGGCTCAATCCTTGTCGTTATACCCTTTAAAGCTGGTTTCCCATCATATATTTTCCATAGATTCTCTATAACAATCAATTTAGCCACCGTGTTTTGTAGAGGGGGATTATTTTCTCCTAGCTAGTGTTATTATGGTTATTAGGGTTATTATAAGTGTTAGAGAGAATATTATTGTAATTATTTCTGGGGCCCAGTCATGTTCTTCTTTAACCTCTTTATTACTAGTAGTTGAACTTGTTGATTGTTGAAACATACTTGTATTGGGGGTTGTGTTTGTCTCTGGACTGTATATTTTATTTGGAGGTACTGTATAATTGTATATAATTATATTTCCAAGTAGTGTACCACCTTCAGAAATACTGTATATATCAGCTTCTATAAGTATCCCTGAATACGCTTCATAGTAGAACTCTATATAGTAATCTCCAATTGTTCTATTGAAGTACCTAACACTATATGATTCAAGTTGTTCACCAATTTGTATATCATGCCTCATAACTACTCCATAGGGTTCTCTATTGATTAATTCAATGGATAATCCATAGTCTTTAATCTCCAGTACTGTACCCTCGTAGACTATTCCATTTATTGAGAAAGAATGGTTAAGTGGATATAGTTTTACAATATATTCCCTATCAATAGCTACGTCATTCTCTTTAATAGAGTATGTGACTTTATAGTAGATGATTGGAGTGGACGTAGTGATAGGTACTATGTATACTGTGAGTATTATGAGTAATAGTATTATCACGGATTTAGACATTGGTGATCGCCATTAAGATCATGTAGCTAAGCATTGTTGATGGTATAGATACTATGTATCCAGATACTATCTGATCTATACTATGTCTTTTTAGCTTAACTCTAACAATACCAACTATAACACCTAGTATGTAGAAGAGTATGGCGTATTCAAGTAAGCCTATTAATAGGAGATATGTTGATGGACCCTACAATACCTATTACGTGGATACTTATCTTATACCATCTTGTTATAGTGAATGCTAGGACTCCATTCACTAAATATGATAATGCTAGAAATATTCTTGGGAAACAATCAGAACCGATCCGTATATAAGTAATATTAAGTAGGATATATTTATTAGTGCTAGAGGTACAAGTCTCTTCTCTCTATCTCTATAATTCCATTCAATCCCATAGTATATGGAGAAGCCTATGGATATTATCAATGGTATTACTGTAAGGAAGATACAGCTAATAAGAAGATCGTTTAACTCTACTAGAGAGTTCATATAAAGTACTAGCAATATGTATAGTGATATGAATGGTGCTACAAAAACTATTGATAGCAACTCCCCTATGTAGAAAAATATTGTATTATCCACCATTACCTACTAAATCCCCTGATCATATTCCTCCGTGGACTCGTCAGAGGAGGTTGTCATAATAGCTACTTCTTCAACATAACTAGTATAGTCGTCACCAAGATATGGTGCTACAACATATACTTCCTCATCAACAGTACCTTGATCTGTTGGGTAGTTCTTATAGCTTATAATGTATATTGGTAGTGTAAACAATACACTACCCTTAAGCCTTACTGGGTTGAATTTCAAGATCATATCAAGTTCCTCTGGTTTTAATGGTAATTTTTTCTCAATCCTATAATCATACCTAATTATGTCAAAGTTTGAGTTAAGGGGATCCCATTTCTCAAGAGCTTCTAATGCAATCTCCTTAACAATTCTCACCAGTTCTCCTTCTACGATTCTTCTAGATAGAACCCTCCCCTCACTAGCAAATAGTATTAGTACTTTACCTGTATCCATATCGTTGTACACACCTCTATGAACTAGAGTTTAGATTATAGTATTAACTATATATTTATTTCACTTTTCAGCTCTTTTACCAGATCTATTCTTCCCACGGTATTTCCTACGTAGGTTCCTATAGTAGAGAACAAGTGGGTTCTTTACACCACAGTCTCCATCAGTTAGTGGGCATAATCCTAGGCTTTTCATTGTCTGACAACTATAGGGCATATACTGTTTCCTAGAACCCCTAAGCCCAGCAATATGTTCTATCTGGTACCGTGCAATCCTCTCATTGAAGTCTGGAGTATTTTTGAAGAGCTCCAGTATATCCTCTACATCCATACCTATACGTGAAAGGAAGGCTGCTAATGTGAATCTAGCGTGGTGGCTAAGGTTCTCACCTCTCTTTAGATCGTCTATCAATGTTTTTATACATTGTGGGAATGCTTCATAGTCTATAACACCCTTTATTTCCTCAAACGATCTCTCCACAGATGCAGACTGTACCTCGGATCGACTCTTACCTGATCCCATGTACTCTTTCATCATACCCTTTAGTTCATCAGCAAGTTCCTTTAGTTGAGATGGTATTTCTCCAAGTGGCTTCACCATAGACCTTATATGGTTTGCAATAGCTTCCTCAAGTATTCTCGTGAAAACCTTTTTATCCATATACACCCATCCACGATCAAGTATTTGGTTTGATAGAGCATACTTTGGGTCACCAGAGAGTCTACGGCTATACCTCACATAATCCTTTAAGGACATTGCATAGGGTAGGATACGATATACTATAGATGATCTCCTAATCCCCACGGGAATACGTGGTGCTCCATCAATAATGTATTTAGCCTCAATACCTAGTCTACGAGCAACCTCGACAATAGACTCCGGACTATCTTGTACAAGATACTCAGATGCCCTCTTAGAATACGCTAGTGCCACACGATCAATAACCCACCTACTAGATGATAGTGAGGCCAGGAAG
>Ga0190313_1001070_pt1 | contig 15006 bp, 12 predicted proteins | sample 4870071011_MG_FD_169989 | JGI IMG/M metagenome (GOLD analysis project Ga0190313, IMG submission 169989) | Hydrothermal vent sediment bacterial communities from Southern Trench, Guaymas Basin, Mexico - 4870-07-10-11_MG | ecosystem: Environmental > Aquatic > Marine > Hydrothermal vents > Sediment ...
CATTGTTTACACGCTCTGGATTGAAGTCGTGTTCCTCTACGAGAAACTCAATTATTTTTTCTCTTTGAGGTTCTCTGAATTCTATGTTATAGTTGGCAGTTACTGGCGGGTTTAGGAAGATTGATCGAATTTCGCCTATTTCGAATGGATAACGCCACCTTACCAAACCAAGCTTAACTACCCTCTCCAAACTACCATATCTCTTTATGTAGTCATATGCTCTTTTTGGTCCTATGCCTGGGAAGCCCTCCGGGTTGAAGTCTGTGCCAATTAGTATTGCGAGATCTATCAGCTGTTCGTGGGTTAATTCCAACTTTTCGAGTACTTCATCCAGAGTATACTCAGTTATCTCCTCTTCTCCTTTTCTTCCTCCACTCTTTGTGATTCTAAGTCCTCTTATGACTCTTGGGGAACCATAGAGAAATGAGTCATAATCCGGGGAGCTTACTGCGTATGCATCTCCTCTTCTCACAATGAATGCTGCTTGGGCTTCTCCATCATGAGGCGCTTGAATTACGGGAACTCCAAGGTATTCCAATAATTTCTTCGCTGTGCTCACCATATAATCCTCTATGCGTGCTGCTTGCTTGGCGTATTTCTTTGCCTCCTCAAAATCTCCTCGAGATAATGCTGCGATGTACTTCTGTTCAGCTTCTTCTTTCCTTATATGGCGTTCTTGTATAGTTTTAAGCTTAAGTGGGTGGGGTGGGCCGTCGAAAACATAGACTGGTTTTATGCCTAGAGCCAACATCCTGCAAGTTCTGTTAAATAATCCGACTAGATGGGAGGTTATTCTTCCACGCGAGTCTCGGAGGGGCCTGCCTTCTCGATCGCGGATAATTGATATCATCTCATATAGAGTTACCAGTGCATCAATTGCGATTATTTTTCCTTCGAAGATTGTGAGATTTTCGATTATGCGCCCAGTAACTCCTCTCTCTCTGAATAGAGGTCCAAACTTGACCCCCATGGTAACCCCTCTGAATCATTGTATCGACTAAAATAAAATAACTTAATTTGTGTCCTTAATTTGAGATGAAAGATTTGGTGTGATGCTGGTGTTCGCGCAATTGAGTGCCGACTATCTGATATCACTTATAATATTCTTACTTTTCATATTTCTGCTTAACGAGATACAAGTGCAGTTTATGATTTGGAGTCTTAGGTCTTTCATAAATGAAATAACCCTATATGAGAAATTATCGAAGAGAATGTTTATGCGGTTAATCCTAATACATAGACCCGATATAATATCAGATGTAGGTTCAGATATCGATTCCGTTGCGCGCAAGTTGAGAGAGTCTAGTGATTTTGATAGAATTCTCAGATGGGTTGATGAGATAATAAATAGTTTCGTCATAGACCCTGTAACGCTAGATCCAACGGGAGTTTTGCAGCGTCTTGAGCATATACTAGATGTTAGGAGAAATAGATTGAGGAATATGGCTAAACAGATAATCCCGAAAGCTCCAGAGCATGTCCAAAAGAATCTAGAAAGTGCCTTGGAAGCTGCCGCTGCCATAAGATATCTTTGGAAGATAACATCCCACATCTACGAGGTTGGATATAGGACAAAGAATATATATTATCTGCTCCAACTAAAATTGCTTGTTCCTTTCCTCCGAGAACTCTGCCTGAGCTATTTCGATGCCCTCAAAGGATTCGTTGAGGGTATCCCTATCGGAGACAGCGTAGGCGCATTAGTAGCACTTAGCTTCTTTGGAGAAGAAGTAGATGTTGATGATGAACTACAAGTTGTCTTCAGCTCTACTGAGGTTGATGGGCGCTATGTATTAGCGGCGAAGGCTAAGGGTCCTGGAAGCGAAGTTGGCTATCCAGGACGTTTCTTAGAGAAACTTCTTGAGAAAATAGGGGGTGAGGTCGACGCTATAATAACGGTTGACGCTGCACTCCGCCTAGAATCCGAAAAATCTGGGCGAGTGGATGTTGGGTATGGAGCGGCTATAGGTGATCCGGGTCCCGAGAAGTACAGAATTGAGTCATGGTCCTCAAAATATAAAATCCCGTTGTTTGCAGTGGTAATTAAGGAGAATTATGTCGAAGCGCTTACTCCTCTAAACGAGACACTACTACAAGCTGTCAATAGAGCCTATGAGACTGTCAGGAGAATAATCAGAGAGGAAGTTCCCGAAGGAGGAAAAGTAGTTATCCTTGGGATAGGAAACACCGTGGGGGTTGGGAACGCAAAAATTCCGATTCTCATAGGGGAATAAACGTTTGGCATCTTTGAGGAAGTATGAAGGAGTACTATGGTATTGATGAGGTTGAATGCGACGAGCTTAAGGAGATAGTTCTGAGAATATCTAGAGAGTATAATCTTTTCCCAGGCTTTATGATAAGGATAGACTCACCACGATCCGCTTGGTACAACTCTTGGGGTACGATCATCATATCGGAATACCCTAAAAACGGAGTTCTCTGCAGTTTGGATAGATATCTATTGCTATTAGGTTTAGGATATCATGCTGTGTTACCCGCAACCGAGCTGAATAGACTCATTATGCTTGCAGCTGCTAGGAAAGTTTTTAGGAATGTGAGTAAGCAGATACATGGTTTTATGGTATCTTTGATGAGTATTTTTTCGATCTTTACTCAGTTTTCTAAGTGTGAGAATCTAAAAGTGTTAGTGGAAGAATCACTTAGCGGTATACTAAAACAAAAGAGTGCACATTATAGTCCGCTTGGAAGGATTGTTCAGGAATTCTTCGAGAGTTTACTTGGTGCCGAACCATCCGAGAAAACGAAGCGTTTAATGAAGATAGTTTCGCTGAACGTTCCGCTCTACATAAAGGCTAAAATGTTCTTCAGTGAACTACTACCAAAATTAGAACTCCTCGATCCATGGTCTTTTCATGAACGTAATCTACGGAAATATGTTATACCTATCTCGCCCGATGAAGTGGTGGATAGGGTGGAAGGACCTAGCATAGAACCGCATGAGCTCGAGTTACTTGGAGAAATTGACTATGAGTTTGCAAAAGAGGTTGCATCAAAACTGGATGCAAAGATGGATAGTAGTGGGAAGGAACCAGCTTTTTCTGAGAACAAAACAATGATTCAGAAGCTACTTAACAAAAGACGCTACCTTGCAGCAGCTAGGCGTGCGCGCATTAGGAGGTTATTGTCGATAATTGAAACAAGGATACTATTGGTGGAGCCAAGAGCAACTAAATACGGCTTTAGCGAATGGTACTTAGGGGATGATGAGGAGAAACTTAACATTGAGATATCATCGGATACCTATGGTCGAGTCATACCTGAAATCTCGACGCTACGTGACATATATGAGCTGGGCGGAGAGAATCTTTCTGAGAAGGGAGCCATAAGGCACATAGAACTTTGTATAGATACTAGTGGCTCTATGAGCGGAGAAGCGCTCGAACGGGCGATAGATTTGGGTGTGGCCTTAGTTGAAATTGCTAAAAAATTCCGTATGTCGGTTGGGGTATCGACATTTTCATCTGGAGCATGGGAGGGATCTCCGCCTACATTTGATTATGACCTCATAGAGGAGTTGCTGTTAAGATTAGATTCAGGTGGAGGAACAAATATTCGACATGTTTTTGAGCTCATTGAAAATCACATAGGCAAGCTTTTTGAAAAAGCATTAGTGGCAATAATAACAGATACGGCTATATATGATATATTGTTCCCAGAAGTGATAAGCAATCTTATGGATCTCAAGGAAAAGGCGTATCCTGTAATTTTCGCGATTACAAGCGAGTTATGGAAAAAAGCGGAAGTAGCATTAGGACTCTTAAGGATTCCAGTGATCTATGTTCCACCAGACACGCTTGGGGAAGGTGGCATCTCAATAATAATTGATGAAATCACTAAGCTATGTACTGGTACGTGAGGAGTAGGTTATGGATAAGATAGCTAGGAATGTCTATAGGGATAAGATTAAGGCCTTGTACAATGAGCTTTTTAAGCGCTGGTTTACAAACGACGAATCTCTCAGAAAATTCATTATCTCTTCTCTTCTGATCAGAAACAACAAAATTTTGCTTGTGGGGTATCCTGGAGCAGGAAAATCGACACTTGTGAGGCTTATTAGCCGTGCTTTATCGGCAGATGGTAATAACTTATTAGGTGTTGTTGTAGGAGCCCCTGAGAAGACTCTTCAGAAGGTTCTTGTAAGCACGAATATTGTGAAGCTATTAACCACGGGGGAAGAAGAAATTATTGTGCGCCCTATAGTTAAATCAAAGATAAAGTTTATCAACGAGATAAACAGATTCTCAAAGAGTGTTCAAGATGCGCTTTTAAGCTTGCTCGAAGAGGGGTACATAGAATACGGGGGTCTTCGTTTTGAAACACCCGAATATATCTGCTTCGCAGATATGAACCCTTTTAGAGGGGATATCGATAGGGCACTCAAAACTAGATTTTGGGGGTCATGTTATATAGGGCTTCCTAGTCTAGAAGGATCTAAAAGTATATTAGACATAATGCTCGAAAGTGAGAGAATAACTGGGGGCAGATTTGACATTGTAGAAACCATGCCGAGAATACTATCATTTGATGAACTCAGAGATATCTGGAGGGATGTGATGAGAGTCTCTATCCCTGAGCACATTAAGCTATTTGGTCTGATGGTACTTTCATCTTTTCGTGTCTGTAAATTTGGCAAACTTGATCTAATGCCAGGATACATGAGGCTTCCATGCACAGATTGTGAATATGCTAATGAACCTTGCAGTAAAATTCAGGAGCCTCCCGATGAGCGCGCGTCAATAGCCCTCTATGCATACGCCAGAGCGAGAGCATGGTTTACTGGGAGGGAACGTGTGGAGATAGAGGATATACTCTGGGCTGTACCCTATGTTTTTGCACATAGGATAGAGCTTAAGCCCCTCATAAAAAGTCAATACCACAATCCCTGGGAATTTCTCAGAAGATATGTTGATTGGATCAGAGACACTAAGATAGGAACGGAGGATTCGCCGGGGATATGGCTCAAAGCACTAGCCTTAGCCGCTTATGCTCTCAACATAAATTCATCGAATCTAGAAGACATAGTTATGAGGGATTATGGGGAGATGGATCCTATGGGTTGTCTCAAGGAGCTAGAGAGGCTTGCGCTTGGTGAATTAGGGAGAGGGGACCTCGTCGTCATGGAGCTCTACAAATTTGTTGAAAAAAGATTGCTAGCCTCGATAACGAACATGAGAAACATACTGGAAGATGAATTAGAGAAAATAGAGAGAGATCCAAGCATAACTCTTGATAGGGTCAATGCGTACATCGAAAAGATAAAGAAAGTTCCTAGGTATATCGCCCAAGGCTTAGAGGAGAGAGCCTATAAATTGCTTGACCAGTTTCGCGTTATGTTTAATCTCGAGGCGATGGGGAGCCTATCAGAAGTAAGAAAGATACTACTAAACTATAATGTTGATGCTGAAATTGTAGAGAAGGTGCTTAATAGGCAGACAAGTACTAATGTGGTTTTTTCAAATGAGCTCGTCCATATAAGGAGGCTTGGAAAGAATGTGATTATACTCACTCAGACCAGAGATATGGCTAAGGAGCTTCGATTAGTCATCCAAAGATGAAATAAAACTAGTTAAATTCCAAGCTTACGGCGTGTCTCACGCGCCAAGATCTCTATTTCTCTCTTAAATGCTTCTGGGAATATCCTTGCCAATACCGCTAGGCGACATGCTTCTTGGAAAACACGTTTAACGCCTAATCCCTCTATGGCTACCGTCTTAAATACGGGGAAGGGACCGTCGAGGCGCATAACCCTAAGCATAGTAATTTCTGGTAGGGCGTCTGGTAGGTCACGCTTATTAAGAGCAACTACAATTGGTATTTCTCCCCATTCATTACCTAAGAATGTTCTTAGTTCCTGGATACTATACATATTTTCCTCCATAGCTTCTGGGTCGGAATCTGCGACAAAAACCACAGAATCAGCACCTTTTAGTATAAGTCTTCTCTGCGTCTTATGTCGTCTCTGCCCCGGAACAGTATAGAGGTCAAAGAATACATTACCAGAAGTCTTAAGAGGCAAGTAGTCAAAGAATATAGTTCTTCCCGACTGGTCAGCGACCATTCGTAGCCGACCCTTTTTGAGGCCTCTTATTTTGTTGTATAATATCTTCAGCATTGTGGTTTTCCCGCTAAGTGAAGGTCCATAAAGTACTATTTTGAAGCGGTAGTGACCATATTTATCTTTGAATACCATTCACATGGCACCTAAGTACTTTCTAAAAAATGATGCTAGCATTAATCCTACTTAAAACACAATTATGAAGATTGTTGAAAAATAAAGATAATTTTTTGATGATACCGAAAACTTAAGATTAAAAAATGAATTAGTTCTACAAGGTTCTGAGAACTGACTCAGGCCCCGTCTCTGACCATTCCTTTTTGGTAACTACTATTTTCTTGAAAGCGGGTAGTGAAGCTAATATTGAGCCTCCTATGAAGACACCATAGATTCTCTCCTCGGGAGCATCGATTGCAATTTTATCCTTGGCTCTCTCTGGAACGATCTCCTTGAGCTCCTTTTCTAATCTCTCGGCAAAGTTAGGTAACATCGTATTTCCGCCCGATATCACTATGTTGGAATACATAGCAGCTCTAACGTCTATATCCGTCGCAAAGATGCTCTCAAGGACAAGCTCATCCAAAGGTCTCGCTTCAAGACCAATAAGCATAGGATTATACATAATCTCTGGAGCCATGAATCTCTCTTCTACAAGCTCAATTACACGGCCATCTGGTAGCTCATATGTACCAGCGACAGCCTTAGGTATTTTCTTAGCTTTCTCTAACTCAGCCTTATAATCAATAGCAATGTAACATAGCTTCTCCTTAATATCTCTAGCAATCTCCATCTCAGCAGAAGATGTAAAGTAGATGCCTCTCTTAGTAAGCAACTTAGCCAAATAGCGAGTAATATCACGTCCCGCAAGATTAAGTCTCCTAACAGCGTGAGCCAATAAGTATGACTCTTGGACGGGAACTATGTGGGTAACGCCATCTCCGGAGTCGATCACAAGACCGGTCACTCTACCGGCCGCATAGAGAGACAAGATAGCCTGTGTAGCAACATAGATCCCAGGAACACCAAATGTCTCAAATAGGATCTCCGCCATACGGATTCTATTATCCTTAGGGCTCAAAGGGGCCTCAGTGATAAGAATAGCTTGATCCTGCGGATTAACCCGAAGCTCCTTGTAGTAAAGATGATACATCAACTTTTCCCAAGCATCCCAATCGGTAACGATGGCGTGTTCCAGAGGCCATACTAGTTGTAGTACTCCTCTCATGTGTATCGCGTCGCGGCCTACATAGTATTCTAGTGTTTCGGCTTCTGGCATTACGACTGAGTATTTGGGATATCCCACTACTGTGGGGAATACTGTTCTGGGTGCGTCGTCACCTGCAAATCCTGCTTTTGTGAATCCCGTTCCTAGGTCTGCTACTACTGCTGGTCTTTCTAGTTCGGGAATTTTGTGGGGTGGGGTTGCTCCTGCCAAGACTAACACCTCCTGATATTCCTCAAGGAGTAGTATTTCACCGAATAATACAACATTATCTCTTTTATAAATTGATATGCATGGATAGTGAGGGCTGAATCCTCATCTGAAGGTCTTGGAGGCTAATTTGAGTTTTGTTTTGTGCATTTTTCAACTTTTTTGCTATGGGTCTTATTCTTCAACATTTGCGTTTTCTAATATTTCTAATTAGAGTTGTAAATCACTTCAGGTTATCAAATAAGAGTAGCCCAAAGGTAGCAGTATGTCGTATCTCATGTTATCTTTCCCTCGAATACACAGAAGTAATGCCCCGGGCGGGACTTGAACCCGCGATCCCCGGCTTGAAAGGCCGGGATGCTTGGCCTTCTACACCACCGGGGCCTTCATATCTGGAAATCTCTTTTTTCTTATATTTATGTCTTTTTAAAGTTTGACTTATAGGTTGTAAGGTGTTTCTGGTTTAGAGTTAGGTGTCAAAATGGGCTCAGAAGAGTATGAAGATGTGTATAAGCTTGTTAGGATGCGTTCTAATGTTTCGAGAGAGGAGTTCGATAGCTTAGTTTGGGATTTAGTTAAAAAAAGTGAGGGGAAGTTAAATCCTCGGGCTGCTGCTATTATAGTTGCTAGGCGCTTTGGCGTGGAGTCATATGATCTGTTCTATCCCCCTATTGTTGGCAGGATTGTGGAGGTCGGTCCAGTGAGATACACTAAGAGCTCTCAAGGTCGAACGCCTTTCGTTCTTTTTAGTATTGTTGATGAGAAGAAGAGGACGTTGGGTGTGGCTTTTGGTGAGCACAATGTTGATATTCTCCGGAATAATGAGGATAGGGTTATTATGATTCGTGGGTATACGAAGATGAGATTAGAAAAGTATTCGGGAATTAAAGTTACTGAGAAATCCGAGATAGAGATTCTTGATGATACTATTCTTCCGTCAATAACTCAGCTGAAACCTGCTTGGGCCGAATCTTTGAATTTCGTTATGGAGAATAGGGGCGCTTGGTTGGTGAGGGCTATTGTTTTGGAAGAGATTACTAGCGAGTATTCAGCATGTCCTCTTTGTGGTAGAGGAGTTGAGATGGTTGAGGATTATTGGTATTGTCCAGAACATGGTCAGATAGACCAGCCTACAACTGAGCGTATATGGAGATATCTGTTAGCTGATAGCTCTGGTGTATTCCAAGCAATATATTTTAAGGAGCCCCCTATGGAACAACTAAAAGATAGGGAAGTTGTTGTCAAGGCATATTCAAAAGATGGTGAGATATACATAATGCGATTCTATGATGTTGCTGAAAGTAGGATAGTTGTTGACGAATAACCCAAAAAGGCGTGTAGCTGTAATGCATGAATGGCTATTAGACTTACTCCTAGTGCGTGTTGACGAGTTTTATATCGGAAAAGCAAACGACGAGATATTGGGAGGATATATTCGATCATCTGATAGGATTTTTAGGATACACCAAGGGATCCCGATAATATACCCCTATGTTCTTCACAAGTATCTAAAGAAAATAATCGTTGCTTATAGGCAAATACCGCCAGATACATGGAGCCCTCTTAGAAGCGATTGGTTTAAATACCTAAGAAAGCAGCAGGCTAAATTAATTCTTTATGGCTTACTGAGTCTTCTTCGGAAAAAGCGAGTAAAGGAGATAAATATTCTCTCTGTGGGTTGTGGCAAGGGGTGGGAGATATGGTTGCTAGTAAACTATCTTCGCAAAATGAACATTAGATTCAGAATTGTTGGTTGCGATATCTCTCTGAGGGCGCTATACGAGGCAAAGCGCATAGCTCGAAGGTGTTCTCTCACAACTGTTGATTTTGTGTGTGCTCCAGCTGAATTTCTACCATTCAAAGATTCTACTTTTGATATGGTCCTAGCAATTTTCGGAGCCCTAGATCACTCACTTATGTTTCCTAGAGCCTTCCGTGAGGTTTCCCGTGTTTTGACTTCTGGTGGCGTTTTCATAGGAACCGTTCTCAACAAGTTTGCTTTAGATTGGATGGTAAAAGTTCTAAAGAGTCCTTCGCTGTTCGCAAAGACAGTGCGATATGCTAATAGATTGTTCGCAAGGATACGTGTGCCAGTCGGAAAAAGAACCATAAGAATACCTACACATTTCTACAATGTATTTGAACTTAATAGGCTTCTAGCTGCGAATGGTTTGAAGCTTATATATTTGAAAGGAATATTTTCTTTGTTACCAATGAACTTTAAATCAAAAAAGTTTTCATTTTTCCATCGCATGTTATCTAAGATAGATAATTTATTGTCGGCTTCGCCAATCATACGGAGTATCGGAAGGTATGTTGGCTTTGTCGCTATGAAGAAAGAGATAAATTAGTTTACTAGAATGTATAGCTTGGAGTTTTTTGGGCTATGTTCTTGGCTGCCAAAGAAAGTTCGCGCATAATAACTCCTAATCTTGCTTTGGGTCGGACTAAAGCCGCTAAAACGAAGTTCTCTCCACACCTGGTTATGAATAGGAAGCCTTGTTCTGTTCTTGTGATGATACGTTTTACGTGTCCTAAATTTAGTCCGATACTCTCGCGTTCAGATGCGGCAAAAAGCCCCCATATGTTGGCACTCGCAATTACTAGTAGATCTTCTTGGCTAAGTTTCATCTCTTGCTTAGCGATAAAGTCGATGGGGAACCCTGAGGAATCCACCAGCAGAACTGCTATGATATCTGCGTTATTGTATAATAGTTGCTCAAGCTCAGGTCGGACTGCTAACTTCAGTTCTTCAGTGGGACCTGCCGAGATCTCCTTGAAGAACATGGAACGAAGAGCATCTATTTCCTCGGGAGTAAGCTCTCGAAGCTCATCATCCGACATTTTCACCACAGTTCGAATCCACACTAATGAATAGAATCATAATTAAATGTTGTTAAAAATGTTTAGTTCATTAAATCTAAAGTACTTGATGATGAAAACCTGGCAAGCCGGAGCTAGGAGCGATGAAGATTCATAGTTACGCTGATTTTTTAGGGGAGAAGAGTTTAGAGTAAAAAAGAGGGCTAGAATTCTTCCTCGGACTCTCTTTCTTCTACTTCGGTCTCCTCTTTCTTGAGCTCAAAAGCTTCTTTTGCAGCGATTATGTCGTCGATTCTTAGTAGCATTACAGCAGCCTCCACAGCGGATTCAATGGCGTTTTTCTTAACAACATATGGGTCAAAGTATCCTAGCTCCCTCATGTCCGCTAGTTTGCCATTGATAACATCAACGCCGTAAGTATACTTAGCCTGTGCATGATATGTTCTAAGTTTGTTGAGATCTTCTATTGGGTCTAGCCCAGCGGTTTCGATGAGTGTGCTTGGTATGACTTCTATTGCATCTGCGAAGGCTTTAACTACGATGCTTGGTCTTCCACTTAGTTCCTTCTCAGCGAATTCACGTAGCTTTATTGCGATTGCCATTTCTGGGGCGCCCCCAGCTGGTAGTATCCGAGGATCAAGCATAACGTTTCTTACTGCATGTAGTAGGTCTTTTAGATTTCGTTCTGCCTCATCAACAATGAGCTTTGATCCACCCCGTATTAGTATTGAAACTGCTCGTGGATTCTTGCAGCCGCGGATAAATATCATAGTCTCATCTCCAACTTTTCTTTCCTCAACAATCTTTGCATAACCCAGTGCATCAGAACTAAGAAACTCCTCATTTTGAATGATTTTCGCTCCGGTAGCTTTAGCTATCTTCTCCATGTCGCTCTTCTTTACTCTTCTTACCGCTATAATTCCGTGTTTTGCTAGGTAATGCTGTACGATGTCATCAATTCCCTTCTGGCAGATAACAACATTTGCCCCCGTCTTTATGATTTTCTCGGCCATTTCCTGCAATTTTTCTTTTTCCCAACGTAGAAGGGCGTCTATTGATGTCTTACCCGCAAATACATGGACATCTGCAAATTCACTTTTTTCAAGTTCCAGTGGATAAGCTATTAGTAGGATTTTTGCGTCCTCTACTTTTCGTGGCATTCTATGGTGAACTATCTCCTTATCTAAAACTATACCATATATGAGTTCGGTGTCGGTTAGACTTCCTCCCTCCTTCTTCTCAATTTTTATTTCGTCTAGTGGTATTTTTAGTCGGCCATTTTCCTCATGCATAATTGCTTTTACGGCCTCATATGCAATGCTGGCGAAATGATCGGCGTATGGTGCGATAGTCTTTGATGCAATACATGTTTTTGCAACTTTTAGAACTTCCTCCTTGTTGTTTGGATCTATCTTTATAGCTAAGCTATCCAATACTTCGAGGGATTTTCTTAGTGCTAATATATAACCATCTATAATCTTAGTGGGGTGAATATCGTTGTCAAGAAGTTCCTCTGCTTTGCTTAGAAGCTCTCCTGCAAAGACTACTACTGTTGTTGTGCCATCGCCTACCTCTATATCCTGAGATTTAGACAGCTTTGCAAGAAACTTTGCACCGGGATGGACAATATCTATCTCGTCGAGAATTGCTGCACCATCATTCGTTATAACGACATCTCCAAATTGATCTACAAGCATCTTATCTAGGCCTCTAGGGCCGAGGCTTGTCTTCATCATTCTTGCAAGTGTGGTGGCGGCCAAAATATTGTTTCGAAGGGCCTCAGTACCGTATGAGCGTCTTGTTCCCTCCTTCAAAACTAAGACAGGAATAGCTCTACGTGTCTCTGCACTAGCCATAGGCATCACCATATATCGCTTGTTCGATAAATTCATTGGGCATATTTAAGTGTATCCATTTACAGTTTCTTAGCTCCTTGAAGATAATTTCTTGGCGTCTTCTTTGGTTTTGGTGTGATGGTACTAAATAATGCTATTCATAGAAGTTTGCTTATGGGTTTCTCTATCTCCTATTAAGGAAATTTTCAGCTTCATGCTAAGAGTGTCTCGATTTCTACGATTTTTTTATACTGATATATCGAAATTGTTGTTTGAAAGCAAACTAAGATTAGGAGAAATAGAACCCTTCCAGTTAATAGAACTATCTGATAAATCACTAGAGGAAGCAGAAAAAGCGAGAAAAAATACAGGCTAAGAACGTCGTCTAATTCATCTATAGAAAGACTTTGTTGTTCTAAACTTCTTCTCTTTTCGAAAATAAATTCATCATCCAATGCGAAACTTGATCTTGAGCTATTGGGGAATAGTAAAGAGGCGAATGTAGGATACTTCGCATAGAAGTTCTTTGCCTTGGGATCAAAAAACATAATTGTGTTGATGTAGCCTATAATTTCACCCTTCATAAATTCTGGTATGTGAAGGTTATCCAACAGATTGATGGCTAGTCGTAATGAGTTAGTTTTTCTAGCAACTAGTGATAGGATAAAGTCAATGTTTTTTCTGTAGTTCTCAAGAGATACTTTATATAGATATCTTTCCGCCAACCTAAGATTTCTTGTAGTTAGCGTTGAGTCAAGGATAAGAATGATTATTGATACCAGAGAAATTAAACTAATAGCATCAAGGGTCATATGTATATCCCTAATGCGGATGCCAACAAAAGCAGAGCCACACCCCTAATTATGTTTTTCTTACCCGAGATTTCATTCCATCCAGACAGCCACTCTAGGGCCCCCCAGATTATTAATAGAAGTCCAATGAACATCGTGATGTATATTAGCAGTAGGATAATCTCAACGATAAACAAAACAATGGTCTGAGGTAAACTCAAAAATTTTTCTAAGAGATCGTCGATTATACTTTGGGAAAAACTGGATAGATTATCGAGAATATGATATGGGGTCTCTCCGATGGTACGGGTAGCACCATAACTTATCATGGTAGTTCACTTGCCAGAGAATTTATCCAATCGACAATATTGCCTACGATTCCCACAATTACTAAGAAAAGTACTATTGCAAGGCCTATTAGGAGTCCCTCCTCTACAAGGGGAGATGCCCTATTATCATGTATTAAATAAAATAAACGCCAAAGTACCCTTTTCATCATAATCACCGAATTGAATAGTTTCACGTCAACTATAAGGTGGCAGCTTTTAACACGCCTAGGGGTAGCCGAGCGCTTATATAGTGGAGAATAACTAGATAATAGTGCTATCTTTATGGTTTACACACTAATTTTCTTAGATGAATAATGCTGAATGGTTCTAATGGAGCGTCGAAAGCTAGATTATATGGAGCAATTTTTATGCCTTGATACCTAATAATATCCTTTCAGTTGTTGGAGTGAACTTTGGATGCCAAAGAAGACCGAAAAGAAGTCTATAGGGTCTATTCTCAAGGAAGTCAAAAGATTGCGGAAAGAAATTCTCAAAAAAATAGAGCAACATGAAGTAAAAGTTCCGCCTGATGCGATAAAAGTCGAAAGGAAACCTAGAGATCTACTGCATAGAGAGATACATAACTTGATAGAAAGTATTTTCAAAAAAATTCTCGATGGGGAAGTACCTGAATTTGTCTACCCCTCCCGGGATCCCAAAAATGTGATATACGATGAGGTACAAGACGTTATTTTTCTAAAGCAGATATATAGGCGTAGCTCCTTAGCATCTCTCCAATCAATAAGGAAAGCAACAATAATCGCCAGAATACTCGATATAGTCCATGAGCTTCTCGAAGAAGACATACATGCAACAAAACGAGAAGTCTTCTACAATGATGTAGTATTATTTGAGGAGCAGAGGGATAGTGACGAAGCCTTAGAAGATGTAGCTGCAATGCTGGGTGTCGATAGATGGTCACTCCATGTCGTTGCAAGCGCAAAAGGTGCGGTAATAGGTAGATTAGTCTTCCGGGAAGGTAAGGACATAATAGATTGCACGAAGATGGGTACTGGCGGAAAAGCAATAACGCCTCTTATCGATACAGTGGAGATTCTAGACTCCGATGCCGAGTTTATCCTAGTTGTTGAGAAAGAAGCAGCATTCATCAGATTAGCCGAAGATAGATTCTACGATAAATATCCATCGATAATAATAACTGGTAAGGGCCAAGCAGACATAGGAACACGAGCTTTTCTTAAGCTTCTCGTTAAAGAGCTTAAACTGCCAGTCTTCGGATTGGTTGATTCGGACCCTTATGGTCTACATATACTCTTAGTTTATGCCGTTGGATCAAAGAGATTATCATATGAATCCCAATTCCTAGTAACACCAGATATTAAGTGGCTAGGTGTGCGTCCAAGCGATCTCGACAAATACCAGATACCTAAGGATGTGCGAATTCCTCTCTCTCAAAAGGATAGAGAGAGAGCCTTGCAATTGCTCGATGAACCGTTCATCCAGGCTAGACCTAAGTATGTTGATGAAATAAAGTTGATGCTTAGAACTAGAGAAAAAGCTGAGATTCAAGCATTAGCTTCAAAAGGATTTAGATTTCTAACGCAGAAGTATTTGCCGTCTAAACTTGAAACTGGTGATTGGATTTAACAGATTATTTTTCGAGAATTTATTTATTTCGAAGAGTGTATCAAGTCCTAACCCCCAAACTTAATGTGTGGTGTTATAAATATGCGCTTCTATGGTGAAGCCATATTTAAGC
>Ga0190313_1001071_pt1 | contig 14995 bp, 12 predicted proteins | sample 4870071011_MG_FD_169989 | JGI IMG/M metagenome (GOLD analysis project Ga0190313, IMG submission 169989) | Hydrothermal vent sediment bacterial communities from Southern Trench, Guaymas Basin, Mexico - 4870-07-10-11_MG | ecosystem: Environmental > Aquatic > Marine > Hydrothermal vents > Sediment ...
CGGGCCGGCTACGGGCGCTTTAGGCCCAATAATCGTCCCGACCACTCGCGGGGCTGGTATTACCGCGGCGGCTGACACCAGACTTGCCCCCCGCTTATTACCCCCGCCTACTTACAGCGGGGAAAAGCCCCTCTTCGGGGCACTCGGGGTGGCCCCGTCACGGTTGCCCGCATTGCGGAGTTTTCGCGCCTGGTGCGCCCCGTAGGGCCTGGGCCCTTGTCTCAGGGCCCATCTGGGGGCTCCCGCTCCCACGGCCCCTACCCGTTATCGGCTTGGCGGGCCGTTACCCCGCCAACTACCTGATGGGCCGTGGCCCCATCCTCGGGCGGCCCTGCGGGCATCCCCGCAGGACCCTTTCGGCGGGGGACCCTTCCAGGCCTCCCCGCCTATCGGGGATTAGCTCCAGTTTCCCGGAGCTATCCCCGTCCCGAGGGTAGGTTAGCCACGTGTTACTCAGCCGTCCGCCACGCCCCGGTAACCGGGGCGTACGACTCCCATGGCTTAGCCCCACCCCGATAGCAGTCGGGTCCGGCAGGATCAACCGGAATCGCGGCCGCAAGGCCGCGGGACGCGGGAGCTAGCCTATAACGTGGCCCTAGGGTAGCCCCTGTCGGGCCCGAATGTGCTGGGGTTAGTGCCCCAGCTTATTCGGGCCCCCACGACTACATATTATGAGTATGACGCATATGTCGCCGCAGCCGGAGGACGGTTTTTCATCCACGGGGCTTAGCCCCGAGTCCTACCCAGCCGCCGCCAGGGGCTGCGGCGCCGATTACTAATTATCAGTGCCAGTATTTAGGTTTGTAAGGAGCTCTTATAAGCTCTTAGGTGATTGCCCCCATATATCAATTAATTACCTATGTATTATAGTTTGTATAACTGCCTTACTGAGGTTTGTATTACATGTTAACGTTAAATTACTTAGAGTAGTATAGTGTTTACTTGGGTATTAGCATGATAGTGGGTATAACCAGCAAGTCCGCCTTACTCATAGTTGACGTACAGAATGACTTCTGTGCCGAAGATGGGGCCTTACCCGTAAAGGGCTGTACCTCAATAATACCTAAGATTAATGAATACATAAATATGTTCGTAAATAAAGGATTAACAGTGATAGCAAGTCGTGACTGGCATCCACCAAACCACATATCATTTAAGGATAGGGGTGGTCCATGGCCACCACACTGTATTCAGGGTAGTAAGGGTGCTGAATTCCATCCCGACCTTAAATTACCTAGTGACGTAGTGATCATTTCTAAAGCCTTCTTACCTGATAAGGAAGCTTACTCAGCATTCGATGGTACTGAACTTCATTACATACTTACATTAAGAGGTATTAGGAGATTATTCGTTACTGGAGTAGCTACTGATTACTGTGTTAAAGCTTCAGTAATAGACGCTTTAAGATTAGGTTATGAGGTCATAGTATTGAGTGATGCTATAGCAGGTGTTAGTAAGGAGTCAAGTGATAGAGCGCTAGAAGAAATGGTTAGATTAGGCGCTATAATAGCTAATAAGAATGAATTAAAATTATAACTTAATTTTAAACTCTCCTACATGCTCTTCTACAATAATTATAGCCGATAATGAAACCAGCAATTAATGCTGTAAGTGTTAATAATGCAGTAACCAATGCTGCATTATTAATGCGTTGATACAATTGCATAATTGAGGAAGTACCGAACTCCTTACCCATTGCCTGAATAAGCATTAAATACCACATAGTGTTAGTTAGTGCTAAATCGTAGAAATATATAGATAAATAGGGATCTTGCTTAAGGAGTGAATCCCCTCGTTCAATATAGGTTAAAGTTACTAATGGCTTAAACCCCTTACTTAAAGCATTATAGGCTAAATTCAAGGATATAGCTCTTAATGTAAGAGCCTTTTTAGTCATATTCACTGAGTATGAAGCGCTAAGTAATGCTGAAATCCTAGCTATAGCATCCATATTTAATGATAACGAATATATAGGGTTAGTTCTCAACAGCTTTGAAGCTTCATCAATCAGTTTATAAAGATCAATAATGTAAGTATTGTGTACCCTAATTAAGGTACGCATATAGTCCAGCGTAACTTTAGAATAATATGTTAATAATTCAACAACTCTTTTTAAAGTGCTTAATTCGATATAAGGTTCATTAGAACTCCTAATAACGATAAATAGTTCGTACCATTTCAATGCACTATCCGCTCTCCAATAAGCATAAGATAAATCTTCAATTAAATTAAGTATTGAGCTTATATTTTCATACATGATGTTTCTATACTTCGATAATGCCATGCTAAGAGTGATGTTTGCCTCATGTATTCTCTTAAGGACTTCAACACCTAAGCTTAACTTGTTTATACTTATTGAATTTGCGTTATTCAGTTCCCTTGTAATGGATCTAAACGTACTTAGTATGGTACTTACCTTACTACTGACATTATTTACCAATGTGCTAAGTATTCCCCAACCTTCAATGCAACCTTTAAGCAGCCAATACGCTGTAGTTAATGATATAATAGCTGAGAATAAATCAGAAACTGAAGCATAGAGTTCATTTTTATGGAACTCCTTGAATGCATCATTAAACCTCTCTCTAGATTCCTTAATAATCTTATTAGCAATTTTACATAACGTTTCATCCTTACATAGATTTAGTTCAGTATGTACCTTATTCAATAATTCCACGTAGGTTTTATTAAATTCGTTAATCCATCTCATCACGCTTTCCCTGAATTCAGGTATTGATGATGGTTTGAGCGTTATAGTTGATGTGTTACCTAAGTATCCATACTTACCTCCTAAAATTTTGAGTACTTCATAAAGATTTGAAGCCTCCTTAACCTTGAGTCCATACTTCTTAGCTACTGACATCACATTTGTTGTAGTGTTTGTTATAGGGTCCTTAATGATTAACTGACCACTAGGTACAATGGCAACCTTCACACCAGCTCTACCAGCTGCTTTAATTTTCGCTAGTAAGCCGCCTACAGGACCTATGGTAATATCGGGTAATATTACACCTGTAATGGCTATTGACTCATTAATGCTTAACCCATTAAGTAACGCTACTACTAATGTAGCTATAGCTGCACCAGCACTTGGCCCACTAATTGAGCCTACATAAGGCTCTAATTCCATGTAATAATCATAGCTTGAGTAATCCTTACCAGCAACCATAGTACCTATGAGTATCGCCAACTTAACTGATGCTTGAAAATCTTCACTAGTTAGCGATTTTAAGGATAGAAAAATATTACCTTCACCTCTTGTTACTTTCATACTTAACCTTAAAGGTACACCTTTAACGTTCACACCTTCACCTATAACTGCAAGAACAGTTAAAGTACCTTCCAACTTTAAGTGTTGATTACGATTCACTATAGTAGTTGTTGAAAGAGGGATTAAAACAATGGATGAAACCAATACTGCCATTAACATTAGTAATGCTACGAAAGCTCTAAGCATTTCCTTAACCACTAATACAGTCCTAATCACTTTAATAACTTCCTATAACATACTACTCGCTGGGTATATTGTTGAGGTATGTAATAATTCCTCATCTAGAGCCCTGCCTTTCACCATGGATCTTAAGTGAGTATAGATTCGTTGTAAACCTATTTAAGGGCTTAGTAGGTGTTGTTTTCACTAATGTATATAGGGAGACTGATTTAATTAGGCTGAAGAAACTCACTGATGATGTCTATAGATTTGACTTTAATGAGTTCATAGCAATTAATAATTTAGAGCGTATCGTGGTGCTTGATCCACAAGCTCGTAAGAGCTTAACTAAGTTAGATGTAGAACTAGCTGATGCAGCAATCATCGGAGGTATAATGGGTGATCATCCACCAAGAGGTAGAACTAAGAAGTTAATTACTGATAGAGTCAGGGCTAAAGAAGTAATTTCTAGAAATCTAGGTAAGAAGCAACTAACAATTGCTGGTACAGCGTACGTATTGAAAACTATTTGGGAAGGGAAATCATTAAATGAAATTAAGTTAATGGACGGACTGTCAATCGATATAGAATTGAATGACGTTAAACTAACTATAGAGTTACCTTACGCCTTCCCAGTGGTTAACGGTAAACCTGTAATACCTGAAGACTACATTGAAGTTGTTAAGGGTGGTACAGTATATTTCGAGAGTGTGGGTAGGTGCATTGACGAAGATTAAACTCCAGGGTAGGGGTTTTGTTAGGGTAGGTTATGACGTTGATCTACCGTTAGTAGGTGCTATAGCATTTGGGATAATAGATAGAGGTACTAATTTAATTCAGGTCAGGCCTAACAGTTATTGCATACTTAACTGTATATTTTGCTCGACGGATGCTGGCCCGCATTCTACATGGAGGAAGACAGAGTATTATGTCTCTCTAGATCTAATGATTGATTGGGTTAAAATCATAGCTAAGTTTAAGGGTAAAGGTATTGAAGCTCACATAGACACTGTTGGTGATCCTTTACTATATGATAAACTTCCTAATTTAATTCATGAGTTAAAGTCCATACCTGAGGTAAGTATCGTTAGTCTTCAAACACATGGATCAACATTAACTTATAAACTAGCTGACAGATTAGCTGCAGCAGGTCTTGATAGGATAAATTTAAGTATAGATACATTAGACCCTGAAAAAGCGAGGTATTTACAAGGTGTTAAGTATTACAATGTTGAAAGAGTCATGGAGGTAACGGAGTACATAGTGAGGAGTACACCTGTAGATGTACTACTAGCACCTTTACTCCTTCCAGGTATTAATGATGATGATATACCTAAGATAATAGAATGGGGTCTAAGAATAGGTGTCGGAAAGAAATACCCACCCTTTGGAATTCAGATTTACTTAAGACACAAACATGGTAGGAAACCAAAGAATATTAAGAGAATGACATGGAGCAAATTTTACGCATTACTAAGGCGTTGGGAGAAGAAGTTTAATGTTAAGTTAGTACTCAATACTAGAGACTTCGGTATAGTCAAGAGGGAAATTATACCTATAGCTTACAGAGTCGGTGAAAAAGTTAAGGTAAAGATTGTAGCTCCAGGTTGGTTAAAGAGAGAGTGGCTAGCTATACCTTTAAAAGGTCCCGAGAGAGCCATAACTGTAATAATGGATGATGAACATAATTACCTTGAAACAAAAATTAATGTTAAGATAATAAGTAACAAACACAATATATACTTAGCCAGGCCATCGTAACCACTAACTATATACGTTTAACATCTACACGATAAATATACCTATGAGGACTATAGTCAATAACCCTCTTCACATTATCCACAGTGTATGAATAATGACTTGAAGGGTATGTATTTAATACCTTATTCAATGCATCATCCTCACTACTCGCTATTAAATACAAGTGTACATAGCCGTTCCTTCTTAATTTAGGTAACACCTTACCTAAGAATGTTAATGAAGCGTGAGGTAAGTTCATTATTACTCTATCAAGTACCTCATCCTTAATTATATTAAGGAAGTCATTAGCATCAGCATTTATACTTACTATCCTTCCCTTTAACTTATTCATAGTGATGGAGTTAAGTAGGCACTTTATGGCCTCGATATTCTTGTCTATTGCGTAAATTAAGGAATATCTTATGGAGGCTATATGTAAAGGAAATGGGCCAACACCTGTAAAGAGATCTGCTATTACTTCACCGTCGTGAGTCATCAATGCTATCCTTCTATGCTCTTCAGCTAGTGATGGATTATAGTATGCCTTAGCGATGTCAACGTATATCTTGATGCCGTATTCTTTATGTATGGTCCATGATCTTCTCTCACCACCTAAGTGAGTAAGTTTCCTAACCCTAAACTCACCTTCTAGTCCTGGTTCTTCAGCATAAACAACTCTTACATTCTTCGCTACACTCATTATTGCCTTAGCTATCTCATCACCATATTTAATCACTGCTCTATCCTTTAACTTAATTATTGCTATGTCACCTACTATATCGAAGGACCTAGGTAGCAGGTGTAATACCTGATTAGGTACTTTATCCTTAAGTAGGTCTTTATACGACTTATGCTTAGTTATTTCCTCGAACTCATCAATACATATACTAAAACCTATATTACCAAGTACTTTACTTATATCTTGGTGATTAACATCGCCCTTAATAGGTATTAGTACGTAATCGTCTACACGCTTAACTTTAAGATTTCTATCCCTAATGCTAAGTTTAGAGAGGATGTTTAGTACATGATTGGCTTTATCCTTCACTACCTTAACACACTTTGCCCTAGAATACATAGCCATAATATAGTTCTTTATAGAAATTATTTCTGGTGAGTATTTGAGAATAGGTGTTGTGATAAAGTTTGGTAGTGAATCAGCAACTATCTTAGGTAAGGAAGTCCTAGAATATGCTGAGAGCATAGGCGTTAGTGCATACCTTGATTCAAGCTTTAAAGACCTAGAATGGAGTAAGAGATTTACTGTAGGTGAGGACAATGTTGATTACATAGTTGTGATCGGTGGTGATGGAACAGTATTAAGGACATTACATAGACTGGGTGATAAGACCATACCAATAGTCACCATAAGACATGGTAAGAGGGGATTCCTCTGTGATGTTATGCCTTTTGAGTACCGCTACGCATTAAATAGTTTAATTAGCGGGAGATTTAGGATTGTTAAATACATGAGACTTGAGGCGGAAGTGCGAGGTAGGAAAGTGCCTTATGCTTTAAACGATTACGTAATAACTACCACAGGACCTTGGAGATCTAAGGTAGCTAGGATCATAGTGTATAAGGATGATGAACCTATATATACATTAGTGGGTGATGGAGTGATAGTATGTCCTCCGGCTGGTTCAACAGCATACAACCTAGCTGCAGGCGGTCCTGTTGTTGACCCAACTCTTGAGGTGATTATAGTTACACCATTAGCTCCAATAACTTTCTGTTCACGCTCAGTTATTCTACCACCTAATACAACAATTAAGGTAAGATTGCTACGTGACTCCCCACCTCTTGTACTAATAGGTGATGGTGTCGTAACGGTAGAGTTAAGTCCAGGTGATGAGGTATTAATACGTAGAGCACCCATTCCTGCATACTTTGTTCGATTTAAGATTGGTGAGCACTATGTCAAATTATTTGAAAGATGTATGTAAGGATGGTAAGGCGTACGTACTTGACGCTGTAGGTTTCTTCGCGTCAATTCAAACTTCCTTGACCGGTAAAGTGTACACGGTACCTGGTGTAATAGATGAGGTTAAAGATAGTGAAAGTAGAAAGATGTTAACATTCTCCATCAGCGCTAATAAGGTCGTTGTAATTAAGCCTGATAGGAAATATATGTCCAAAGTCATTAATGTGGCACGAAGCCTTGGCGAGCTAGGTAGACTTTCAGAAACAGATATTGACTTACTAACATTACTTAATCAATTACTAAGTTCAGGTTGTAGAGAGGTTTATTTAGTTAGTGATGATAAATCTGTTCAAAATGTAGCATTGGCATTAGGTGCTAAGGTCTTAGGGATAAAATATAGAGCATTAAGGAAGTCACGAAAATACGTATATGAATGTCAAGTATGCGGGTATGTAAGTGATAAGCCGGGTACGTGTCCTAAGTGCGGTTTGGAGTTGGTACGTAAACGTGTGAAGTAATTAATTTTGTGGTGCGGGGGGTGGGATTTGAACCCACGCAGGCCTACGCCATCGGGTCTCCTACCCAGCTGGAAGGTCTTAAGCCCGACCCCTTTGACCTGGCTCGGGCACCCCCGCACCAAGACTTTAAACACTAGGGTAGCGTATAAAGTTTACTTTTAACCACTTACATGCGAGGTCACGCATATCTAGTTAAATAAGGTTTAAAAACTAAATGAATAATAGTGTTGACGGGCTCTGGGCCCGTAGCTCAGCCAGGATAGAGCGCCGGCCTCCTAAAGGGCTCCGGGGATTCACCTCACTGGTGGTGCCCAGGGAAGCCGGATGTCGGGGGTTCAAATCCCCCCGGGCCCGCCACATTCTCTTACCTTATTAAGCTATCATGTACATAATGCTTTAATACTACTCATGTCTTATCCACGAATAAATCTTAAATCAATTTTTTACGGTACTATATGTGTACGTAAATCTCCAAACATTGATGTTTAAATTGGTACTCTATGTTTTGAGAGAATTAATATTGAATTAATCTACAAGTATGTAGGGTCTTTAGGGCTTAATGAATATCCAGAGACAAAAAGTAGGACTAGTAGTTAACCATACTAAGAGAGTCATGGGGCTGAGATCCGAAGCGACTAGCCTCCCATATCATGGATAACTTGATGGAGGTGCTTAAGAACCCTGATGACGCGTGTTGGTGGGCCCGCGGGGATTTGAACCCCGGACCTCCCGGTTATCAGCCGGGCGCTCCACCAGGCTGAGCTACGGGCCCGTTAGTAGAGATTACACGACACTTTTAAATTTAAGATAGTTAACTCAAAATTACATCTCATTAGCAGGTACCTTAAATCATTATTATGTGGTATATGCATTAAGGCTGAAAAGACTTAAATCCTAATTTTATACGGTTCATACGGAGTGCGGCGGTCGTCTAGCCTGGTCTAGGACGCCGGCCTGCCAAGGTAGGGGTCCCGTAGAACGCCGGAAATCCCGGGTTCAAATCCCGGCCGCCGCACCATCTCTTTAAACCCTAAACTTACCAATGGGTACTCATTCATGATAGCAAATTTAATTAAATGGTTTATTAAGAGGTATAGCGATATTATGGTGACTTACGAGGAATTAAGTCGTGGTTATATTCATTGGAGAGTAAGACCCTGGGATATCACTAAGCTTATGAGCGGTAAGTACGTCGTTGATTTAGGGTCAGGGCATTGTGTTCAGGGTTCATCGGTAATTGATAGAGGAAAATCTATATATACCCTATGCTTAGACTTATCACCATCAATGCTCAGTCTTGGTAAAGAAAGATTTAAGGACTTAATGCTTGAATTCATAGCTTGTGATGCTACAGCAATACCGCTTAGGGATAAGTCAATTAATGCACTCCTCTCTATAGCAGCCTTGCATCACTTAACAATTAATGAATTAATGAGAGCATTAAATGAAATTAAAAGGGTAGTACGTAAGGGGGGCATGATACTAATAACTACGTGGTCTCCATGGCAGTCAAGATTCCTAGTTAGACTCATTGCGATGTACTTAATGAAACTATTAGATATTAGGATTAATCCCAGGGAGTTTTTAATACCATGGAAAAGTAAGTCAAGAAAGCTCTTGAGATACTACATACTATATAGCCTTGATGAACTGAGTAGTATTATGAATAGGCTTGGCCTAAAGGTCATTAGCAGTGGCTACTTTAAGCCTTACTTAAGAGGTTCAAACAATGTTTACATTATAGCTCTTAATCCTTAAGGTATTTTATCATATATGGAGAGTTATGAGGTCTCTCATACCCTAACCTCCTATAGTATTCACGAACACCTATCCCTGATAATATTATTATCTTATTAGCATTAAACTCATACCTAGCTATTTCTTCAGCTGTTTGTAGTAATTTTCTACCCCAGCCCTTATGTTGCCATGCATCCTCATAGTCTAAACCCACAGGTACTTGCGGACCGTAAACATGTAGTTCCCTAACTATAGCTGTTCTAGAATCAACTTCAGCTCTATGTGCTTTACTTGATGGAATTCTAAGTCTTAGGAGACCAACAATAATATCGTTTTCAATATCTTCAGCAGCTATGAATACTTCCATGCCTTCGCTAGCTTCGTAATACTCTTTAGTTATCACAACTTTACCTAATCTTAAACCTCTTCTTAAAGCTCTACCAACTTCCCTATATCTAATTTCCCTTATCTTGATACCCTTCTCTAGAGCTCTTTTCTCAACGTACTCCCTTAAGTTACCTAGGTTAGGTCCTGCTTCAATAATTGGTGCTGGTACATCCCTTTGAACCCTCATAATCCTAACCCATTTAGGTATGTATCTGTACATCTCCGAAATTAGTTCTATCGCTTCTTCATTAGTTAACGGATGATACTTGCCCTCTCTCCATAACTTATATAACTCCGTACCCTTAATTACGAGTGTTGGATAGATCTTAAGCATGTCAGGCCTAAAGTCAGGGTTCTCAAATATCTCCTTTATCATCTCTAAATCCCTATCTATATCAGAACCTGGTAATCCAGGCATTATGTGGTAAACAATCTTAAATCCTGAATCCTTCAATATCCTGGTCGCTTCAACTATTTCCTTAACACCGTGACCTCTATGAATTCTCCTTAAAACATCCTCATATATGCTTTGAACGCCTAGCTCAACCCTTGTACCACCTAGATACAGCATCTCATCAGCATGTCTCTCCTTTGCCCAGTCAGGTCTAGTCTCAAAGGTTACACCAACAACTCTTATCTTAGCCGTTTCATTCCTAAGCTGGGCTTCTTCAAGTGATGGTAGCTTATCAGGTTTAGGTTCAGGAAATCTATTAAATGCTTCATAAACGTTAGTCATAAACCATACTCTGTAATCCCATGGAAGAGCTGTAAACGTACCACCCATGACTATTAAGTCTATCTTACTTGGTGTATGTCCTAAAATAAGGTACTGCTTCAATCTATCATGAACCTGTAGGTAGGGATCGTAATTATTTCTTATAGCTCTCATTAATGCAGGCTCATTACCTATATAACTTTGTGGAGTCCCTACATCAGGACCTCCAGGACAATATATGCACTTACCGTGGGGACATGGAAACGGGGCTGTCATAACAGCAACTATGGTTACCCCTGACAATACTCTAGTAGGTTTCCTAACCTTGGTGCTGCCCTTGATACCCTTTAGGTTAATAGCCTCCATCAATGATTCCACAAACATTTATACATTCAAAATTAAAAAGCGGTACAGAGCAGAGAGACAGGGTGCCGCGGTAGTATAGCCCGGTCAAGTATGCGGGCCTTTCGAGCTCAGACGAAGATAGCCCGTGACCCGGGTTCAAATCCCGGCCGCGGCACCACCGACCTTTAAACACTTTTACTTCTTCTACATACTACTACTTAGATGAAGAGCCTCGATCCCACCTGAGTAAGTGATGAATGTAGCTCGCACTGATTAAAGCTTCTTAAGAACAATACCCCTACCTGGCTCTATATCAAGTAAGAATGCTCCTGTATAATGATTTGTCATTCTCATCTTCTTCACTATTAAATATCTCTTAACATGTTTAGCTTCTTCGACATTATCCATCCATAGATGAATTACGCCATCAGCTATATGCTCAAGTCCAAAACCGAAAGTACTATTGTGTATGATGAGCCCATATGCCAATATGAAGTTCTCATGAGGTTTTACGGACAAATCGTAAACAAAACCTCTGTACCGTACTTCACGAATGTCTCGTATTCTAACACTTCTAAGACCGTACTTATCAATAATTACTTCATCATTCTTACTTAAGTAACGTAACGGTGTGAATGTTAAATCACCTTGAGATCTTTTAAGTAATCCGTGATCGCCTGTTAATAATATTGAGCTTCCATCACTTAACTCAACCTCATACACATCTCTATTAACCTCGTGCTTTATTACAGCATATGCTGGTAACCAAGTAGTATTACGGCTGCTTAAATCTAATGACCTAACCATTATGCTGTAGTTTATAGGTATGGCAACATTGAATGCTTCACCATACTTAAGACCAACAATATCCTCGAGTTCCTTAAATGTTACTCTAAGTTCCTTATTGTTTAGCTTAATACTTATTAACTCATCCTTACCTACACTCTTTGTAGTCATAGCATATTGGGAAACAAGATATGCGGTGACATTATCTCTATGTGTGGCTATCTTTAATTGATATGAGTATTTCCTAGCCATAGCTGGTTTGTCAGCCCAGAAGGCTGATAGTGAATCTATTATTAGTCTAACATGTCTTAAGGGTGTTCTCCTACCTTCAGTTGTTAACCCTAGTACTTGGTAGGCTTCAGTTATAGCTGCAATTAACGTCTCGATGTCTAATGCAGCATATCTCCTACGTCTCTCACCTTCAGTACCAAGTTCACTAGTTAATTGTTTAGCCATTTTCAGTAAGCTGAATATGTCGATGACAACTATATTAGGCCTTCGAGTCGGTACTTCACCTCCTAAGTAATGTATTTCATACTCTTCAAAGTTCATACCGAACTGTTCAGCCTGACGTACAACGTCTCTAAACTCTGCCTCAGTTGTTACGTATATTACTGGATCACCCTCCTTGAGACCCTTATAAGCATAATGCATACACATTATTGATTTACCAGTACCCGGCTCGCCTGTTATTGCTACCCATGAACCCTTAGGTATACCTCCTTCTAGTGCTTCATCAAGCTCATCAATACCTGTACTTACCCTATATATTCTTGGTTGGTATCTATTCAAGTAGATCACTTCATGTTAATTATTCCCTATAACGTTTTTAAGACCCCTACGACTAATCTTACGGTGTTTAGTATTGTGGAACATTTCAGATTAAGTCCTTGGGCCTCAGAAAAAATTACTGAGTATGAAAAATTGTTCAAATATTTTGGGATAAGACCGTTCACAGAGGTTCTAAATAAGTTAGCTCAAGTAACCGAACCTCATATGCTTATGAGGAGAGGTATAGTCTTCGGACATAGAGATTTCGAGAAAGTTATTGAAGCATTAAGGAGGGGGGAGCGATTTGCCATACTGACAGGGCTTATGCCCTCAGGTAAGATGCATTTCGGTCATAAAATGGTTATAGACCAAGTAATTTACTATCAAAGATTAGGTGCTGAGATATTTATAGTCATAGCTGATGCTGAAGCTTATGCTGTGAGGAAGCTAAATAGAAGGGAAATAATCAATACCGCGATAAATGAATATATCGCTAATTACTTAGCCTTAGGTCTTGAAACACACAGACTTCACATATACTTTCAAACAAACTATAGGAAGGAGTACTATAGATTAATACAGCTATTCTCACGTAAGGTAACTATGGCAGAATTAAGAGCAATATATGGTGAGGATTTAGAACCTGGAAAGATAATAGCGATATTTACTCAATTAGCTGATATATTACATCCTGAACTACCTGAATTTGGAGGGTTTAAAACAGTCCTAGTTCCTGTAGGTGCTGATCAAGATCCTCACCTAAGACTTGCTAGGGATGTTGCTGATAGATATTCTGAGCTCGGTTTTGAGAGACCAGCTGCTACATACCATAAATTGATGACAGGATTAGATGGTGGTAAGATGAGTTCTTCAAGACCTGAGTCATATATAGCATTAACCGACCCTCTTGAATTAGCCTCTAAAAAGATACTTAGATCATTAACGGGTGGTAGAGCTACAGCTAAGGAGCAGAGAGAATTAGGTGGTCAACCAGAGAAGTGCCCTGTCTTTGAAATGCTTTCGTACCACTTAATTAAGGATGATAATGAATTAATGAGAATGTATGATGAGTGTAAATCAGGCAGACTACTTTGTGGTGAGTGTAAACTCAGAGCTAAGGAATTACTAGTAAAATTCCTTGAGAAGCATCAAGAAAGACTTGAGAGAGTTAAAGACTTAGCTAAACAAATAGTTGAGCAACCTAATTTCTGATCATTCTCAGTAAGAAATACTTAATTGCCGAAAATAGCTAATTTTTGGTGCCGGGGTGCCCGAGCGGTCCAAGGGGGTGGGCTCGAGTCCTTCCAGCTGGGTAGGAGACCCACTGGGCTCTACGCCCGCGCGGGTTCAAATCCCGCCCCCGGCGCCACTTATGGTGTAAGGAATTGGTGAGAATCAAGGGTTTAAGAGTTATTAGAGAGTTTGACCCGTGGGCATCACCGCTATGTACATGTCCCCACAAATTTACATTAAATCCATATACTGGATGTGGTCATCACTGTCTTTACTGCTACGCTAGATCCTACATAAAGAATTTTGATAAACCTAGACCTAAAAATAAACTCATAGTAAATTTATTGCATGACCTAGATAAACTGCCTAAGAATGCATTAATATCCATGAGTGAGAGTAGCGATCCATACACACCGCCTGAGCATAGATTAAAACTTACGAGGAAAGTATTATCACTAATTATTGATAAAGGATTCAAGATACTTATAGTAACTAAGTCTGACTTAATTACTAGGGATATAGACATACTGAGCAGAGGATATTCAGCTGTAGCAATAACTATAACAACCCTTAATGACTCTTTAGCTAAGAAGTTAGAGCCTGATGCGCCATCACCTTACAGCAGAGTTGAAGCTGTTAGGAGGTTAAGTAAGTCTGGCATACCTGTGACAGTGCGCTTGGACCCAATAATACCTTTCATAAATGATAATCTGCCAGATATAGAAGAAGTAATAAGTGAGGTAGCTAAGGCAGGTGCACAACAGATTTCATCATCAACATATAAGGCAAGACTTGATTCACTGAGAAGAATAGGTAAAGTATTTCCTAATTTAAAGAGTAAATTAGTGAATCTCTACTTAGTTAAAGGTGTGAAAGTAAGCGGCTACTACTATCTACCTTACGAGATTAGGATGAAGTACATGTTAATAATCAAGAGAATAAGTGAAAAGTATGGTTTAGCGTTTGCTACATGTAGGGAAGGTCTTGAATTCCTAAATACTCCAGGCATATATTGCGATGGTTCGACTTACGCTTATAGGTAAATATGCAAGTATGCTGAGTAATGATGCGAGTAAGACAGGTATGGTGGACCGGCCGGGATTTGAACCCGGGACCTCCGCCGTGCGAGGGCGGCGCTCTTCCAGGCTGAGCTACCGGCCCACCATTATGAAGAGCCTAAAGAGATTAATTAACGTTAACTTCAAGGAAGTATTTCTAACCTTTATAAGTTTGTTATTTATTTGTGTTTTGGTGCGGGGGTGCCCGAGCCAGGTCAAAGGGGTCGGGCTTAGGCCCCGATGGCGTAGGCCTGCGTGGGTTCAAATCCCACCCCCCGCACCACAAAATTAATTTATCGTAACATTTTGTCTTATCGTAACACTTCCGTTCTTAAGCTACATCGCTTAGTC
>Ga0190313_1001072_pt1 | contig 14993 bp, 8 predicted proteins | sample 4870071011_MG_FD_169989 | JGI IMG/M metagenome (GOLD analysis project Ga0190313, IMG submission 169989) | Hydrothermal vent sediment bacterial communities from Southern Trench, Guaymas Basin, Mexico - 4870-07-10-11_MG | ecosystem: Environmental > Aquatic > Marine > Hydrothermal vents > Sediment ...
ATGTAAGATCTAAACCTTTTCATTTATTAAATAGTGCCCGCAAAAATTTCCTTGGGCTCAAATTTTAACACATACGCTCTTTCTCTATTACCTCAAATTTAATTAATTTTAGATAATTTATTAAAATTACATCTGTATTAAACAATTGCTTAAAGACGTTTATAAAATTATTTTGGGTGCGTTATCAGTTTTAAAATGTAACCTGGTACCATAGATGTTCTTATAAATAATTTTACTCCGTTATCTCCCCTCTGTGTATTATAATACGCCTTGTGGAATTTATTATCTGAGCATCTATACCTTCTTCCTAATCTTTTTCCCAAATTAATTTTTTGTCTGCATATTCCAAATTAATCACAAGCCATGCCTTGCATGATTATTACCCAATAAAATGTAATGGGAGGAAAGATGCCACAAAAAAAAAACAGCAAAACCCTTGCAGATCATATTTCAGCCTATAAAAAAAAAGAGAACCTCTTTGAAAACGCTTTTCAGGGTGTCACCAGAATGATACTTGAAAGTGAGATTGAAAAAGTTGTTTTAAAAGGTACAACAACCTACAGTTATCAAATTTTCAACAGCGGGGCTAAACATATCATAGGAATGTATGATGAGATCAACAGCTTTGTCTCTTTTGCCAAAGACGCATCAGAGGGTGGGTCATCCAAAGAGATGGCCTATGTACTGGTGGGTGAACCAGGAAATGGAAAAACTTTTTTTGTTGAATTTTTATGCGCCCGATACCGAGAATTTCTATCCAGAGAAAAAAATCGTAAATATACCTTTAAGTTTACAGGGATGAACAGGCTGGGCAGCTATGGGAAAATCTCTTTCATAGAATCACAAACATATGAAGACCCCATGATTCTGGCCATGAGTCTTCTGGAGAATAAAGAAGAGAGCAAAGAATACCTTGCAAAGACTTTTAAACTTTCTGATGCCGAAATAGATAATCTCTATGAAAATTACCGGCCCCTGGGGGCATGCAGCGGATACATCTGGAACGATATTCGTAATTATACAAATGGTAACATTAAAGAGATGCTTGAGTTTATTGAGATTATACCTGTCCCCTTAATTGAAAGCCTTGGTACTGTAACAGGAAAATACCCGGCAAAGGACAAAATCACCTCTTCATCTGTTGACCTCCTTGGTGATGAATCGATCCAGAGACTTTTACATATAACAGACACAAATAATCCCTACCGCTTTGATTTAAGGCGCGGTGCCCTGGCACGGGTTGCAGGGGGGGGGATCCATTTCAGTGATGAAATCTTCAAAAATAAAAGAGATTTGGTGCAGGTTTATCTTGGGGTTATACAAAATCGTACAATTGAAATAGACGGGTTTAAATGGCCCATAGATACATTGATAATAGCAACAAGCAACAACTCGGAATTCAACCAGTTCCTTGCTGAAAAAGAAGAAGCTCCAATAATCGACAGGTGCCGTATATGCTATGTTTCCCACAATACCGATTACAAGCTTCAAACAAAACTGACCGACTATGCCATAGGAGGTGGAGTAAAAACAACCCTCAGTAATAAAATACTTCACCAGGATCCCAACCTGAATTATGCGGCCTCCGCTGCTGTTGTATTAACCCGCCTTCCAAAAACAGAGAAATTAACACCTGTGGAAACCATGAAGCTGGCGGCTGGTGAAATTGCAGGGGAAAAAAGTATTAAAACCCTGGCTGAAGTCATAGACACTCTTAATCAGGATCCTGAAATTACAAATCGCTTCGGCCAAAAGGGGCTGGGCCAGCGTAACCTTGGAAGAGCGATTCAGCTTTTACTCGAAACTTCCGACACAAATGAAGGCTGCTGTATGTTTGCCTGTGATATTTTCAAGGCAATTGAACGGGTAATTCTTGATTATGTCCCTGAAACAAATGACAGAACAAAATATCTGGAAGACCTGAAAATAGCCAAGGGCCTGTATCGGGAACGGATCATGACAGAGATGTTCAATGCATATATGGATGAACCCGAGGCCATAAAAAAAGATGTGATGAATTATGTAAACATGATAATCGGCATAGATGCGGAAAATCTGGGGCCTGACAAGATGTGGAAATATAAAGATCCACAGACTGATGAGCTCAAAGCCTTAAAGGTGGATGAACGGTATATTAACAGTGTGGAAGAACGTCTTGGGCTCAAAACAGATGAACAGCGTGATACTTTTAGAACCACGATCAGGAAAATTTATGGTCAGAAACTCTCCACTAATCCTAATTACGATTTCATGGATAACCTGGAATTGGTTAAAGCCATCACAGATGTCAGGCTGAAATCGGATATCGCAGGAGCAGGGAGCCTGATAGGGGCTTTAGCAAACCGTACAAATGAAGAAAACCAGAAACTATACGATAGAATGTTGAACACCATGCTGGACAAATTGAAATATTGCAAAACATGCGCTGAAAAGACCATAGAGTATTTCTGCACCCAGGAAGATGAAAAATAGGGACCCGGCCCTGGAACGGCTCATATGCGGAGCCGCCCATCCCCGACACTGAAACCATGGGTTTCCACATAAAAAAGGAAAAGGCATGGAGTCAAAACTGAAAGAATACTTCAAAGAGATCAAAAAAAAAGGCTTATCAAAGGAACGGGAAAAAAGACTCCGGTTTGAGCTTGAATATCGGGGGATTCATGATATTCCCCCCAGGCCATTTCCCCATTCGGCAAAAGACTTATACAGATTCAATGATTTTTCGATGCTTCAGCAAGGACCTCCCATCTCCTCCTCCACAGCCGCCCTTAAAGCCCTTGATGAATTGCTGGGGAGGGACAAACAAAGAGAAGAAGATGGTTTCCCAAGGAAAATACGCGTTGGCCGATTAATCAAGCCAGGCAAGGGTGGAAAAGAAAAAATCATTGTTGTTCCCACCACAGTTGAAGAAAAATTTATTCATGATGATATCAAAATTCCCACGGAGGATGAAGATTCCGCAGGGGGGGCAGGGGAAGGTGAAGAAGGAGATATTATTGGTGAGCAACCTGTCCATGAAGAGGAGAGTGGTGCCGGGACCGGTCCTGGAGAAGGTGAAGAAGGCCCCCATGAAATGGAATCAAATGCCTATGATATAGGGAAAATTTTATCAGAGCAGCTCGAACTCCCCAATCTCAAAGACAAAGGTAAAAAACGTTTTCTCTCCCATTACACCTACGACATGACGGACCAGAATCGCGGATTCGGTCAATTTCTTGACAAAAAAGCTACTTTGCGCAAAATCATAGAAACCAACATCAGCCTGGGGAACCTCCCTGATGTTACAAATATTGATCCCACAAATTTTTTAATTTCCCCCAAGGATAAAGTGTACAAAATCCTTTCCAGGGAAAAAGAGTATGAATCCCAGGCCATGGTATTTTTCATACGGGATTACTCAGGTTCCATGGGGGGCAAGCCTACTCAGCTGGTGGTGGGGCAGCATGTATTAATCTACAGCTGGCTTCTTTACCAGTATGACAAACGGGTTGAAACCCGTTTTATACTCCACGATACTGACGCCATAGAGGTTCCTGATTTCTACAAATATTATAATACAAGAGTAGCCGGGGGAACCAAGGTTTTTTCTGCATTTCGCCTGGTCAATGAAATTGTTAATAAAGAAAATCTTAACAGAGATTACAATATATATGTGTTCTACGGCACAGATGGAGACGACTGGGATTCAGAGGGGAAAGAGGCCATACCGGAATTAAAAAAAATGCTCGAGTACTCAAACAGAACAGGAATCACCATTGTCGAACACTCCTGGACATCAGGAGGGAGAACAGAAGTTGAAAAATATATCAGCAAATCAGGGCTCCTTGAACAACACCCAGACCTTCTTCGTATGGATATTATCAAGGAGAGCGCAGATGAACCCCGTTTGATCAAAGGGATAAAAAAACTTATTTCATAAAATTTTAAAACATAATTTTTGTGAAGAGAAATAAATGGAATTAATAAATCAGCATACAAAAAAAATCATGGAAGGATGTAAGAAAAGGGCTAGAGATGCCGGCCTTTCCTTTGACGATGAAACCCTGGAGTATATTGTTACAAATCGGGATCTGCTGGAACTTTCCCCGAAAATAATGATACCGACACTGTACGATTATTGGGTTCATGATGTACGGGTTCTCCAGGAAAAAGGAAAATACGAACTTTACCCCTCAAATCCTTACGAGACTGTTATTAACACCAGGCCCGCAATATCTTTTTACAATGATAATAATCCTGACTGGCTCAATGTCATGATTTTTTATCATGTAATAGGCCACATAGATTTTTTTCAAAACAACCATTACTACCGACATACATGGAGCGATGATTTCACAGGAAATGCCCTTTCAGACAAACGATTAATAGCCCAGTTAAGGGCTAAAAAAGGGAGATGGGTCGATTATGTCATTGAATTTGCCAGGGGAGTGGACAATCTTGTCCAGTATTTTTCTGAACTTTCATCCCTGCACCGCCCTGCAAAATCGACTGAATCAAAACGGCTAGATTTTTATTTTGACGTTTTCATACAGGATATCAACAAGCTCAGTACACATGAATATATCAAAGAGATCAAAAGGTATAATGATTGTATTGCAGAATCAAAAATAATAGGAGAAGCATCTTTTTTTACGGAAGTTGACCTTAAACATCCCGAATTTAAAGAACTTTTCAACAAAAGCCTGGAAAAAAAAATAAAGCAAAAGCTCGATGTACTTCAATATTTAATGGAGTATTCTCCATTTTTAAATAAAGAGGAAAACAGGTGGATGAAATCTGTGATGCAGGTTGTTCGGGATACGTCTTTATTTTTTCAGCCTCAAATACGAACAAAGATCATGAATGAAGGATGGGCAAGTTACTGGCATGAAAATCTTTTTTTGAGAGATGACCGTATAACCGGCCATGAAGTCGGTTTTGCCCGTCTCCATGCAGGAGTTACATCAATGCCCAAGGTGGGTCTGAATCCCTATGCCCTTGGGCTGCGCCTGTTTGATTACATTGAAAAAATGGCAGATCAGGGAAAATACAGTTATGAATATCAAAAAACTTTAAAAATAGATAAACGAAAAAAATTTGATTCAAAAACCGGCAGGGGAAAAGATTTTATTTTTAAAGTTCGCCAGGACTTTTCCGATTTTACTTTCTTGAATACTTTCCTTGATCAGGATTTTGCCACACAGCACAATCTTTTTGTCGCAGGGAAAAGATTGAATAAAGAAAAAAAAGTTTATGAATATTATATTAAGAGTAAAAAACTTAAAGATTATCTTAAAATGCTGGAAAACTCACTTTACCACCCACCGCATATAGAAGTGAAATCTGAAAAAATAGAGAATGATACCTTATACCTTTATCATCATTTTGAAGAAAAACCTTTGGTTAAAGAATTTATTCAAAACACAATGTTAGGGATTGAGTATCTTTGGGGGAACCCGGTGCACCTTGAAACAAGCGAAGTAGCGCCGACATCCCAGCCGCAACAATCTGATTTTACATATTATTATACAGCCATGTCCCAGGATGAAGACCCTGATGATGGTGAGATTAACTGGAACCGCGTACTCTATACAATAAAAAACCGGAAACTCTCAAAAAAAATACTTTAGGAACGAAGATGAAATCAGTTGAGCAGAAATAGCGCAACTATTCAGCGAATATATACGGCAACAGGTATAATCTGATTAAACCAAGCCCGATCTTTCATATTTTTTTAAGGATCTAATCATGAAAAATATTAAAAATGCCATGGATTCATTGAACAAAAAAATAGGGGGACCTTCCAGGAATCTTCCAATACCTTTTGATGAATTTATCCAAATACTCTCCAAAGAACCATTGGTCGTAATTCGGAATATTTTCCAGATTTTTCATGATATGGTAAAAAATTATGTTGATGAAGAAATAGATGAACATGCTGAAGATCCTGAAACGATCAACTATACTTATTATGACTGCACCAGACTTTTTGTGCAGGGCTCCGACAACCCGTTTATGGCTGACAGACTTTTCGCAAACAGGTTAGTCAAACAGGTGGAAGATATTAAGCGGGGAACCCAGCAGAATAAAATATATATCTATGAAGGACCCCACGGCTGTGGTAAAAGCACTTTTTTAAACAATTTTCTCAATAAATTTGAAGAATACGCAAACACCAAAGAGGGAAGGCGGTTTGAAACAGTCTGGAGGCTTGACAAAAAGCTGTTTACAGATCCGCCTAAACATGAGGCTGTACAATTTTATAAAAAATTATGTCATCTTCTGGAGATTCCCCAGGATAACCAGGTTCTCTTAAACCAGGAAGAGGAAACCTTTCGCACAACAGAAAATTACATAGAGATTCCCTGCCCCAGCCACGATAACCCTCTGTTGATGATTCCGAAAAAATACCGGAGGGATTTTTTTGATATACTCTTTAAAAATGATGAATTCAAATGGAAACTCTTCACAGACAAAGAATTTGAATGGATATTCAACGACAGGCCATGCACCATATGCAGTTCAATTTCCCTGGCCCTTTTAAACACTTTGAAACACCCTTCCGAAGTTTTTAAAATGCTCTACGCTCGGCCATACAGATTTAACAGGCGGCTGGGCCAGGGGATAGGAGTTTTTAATCCAGGTGATAAACCAATAAAGCAACATATTCTAAGAAATGAACCCATTCAAAAAAAAATCAATGCTCTTTTCAAAGATACAGAGGAAATTGAATATATTTACTCCAGATATGCAAAAACAAACAACGGTATTTACGCTCTCATGGACGTCAAGGGGCATAACTCGGAACGTCTCATTGAACTCCATAACATCATCAGTGAAGGAATCCATAAAGTTGAAGACATAGAAGAAACAGTAAATTCTCTATTAATAGCCATTATGAACCCTGAAGATAAAAAAAATATAGAGGATCTACAATCATTTTCAGACAGAATAGAATATATACCCATTCCATATATTCTAGATATTAATACCGAAGTGGAAATTTACCGTAACATTTTTGGAAAATATATTGATGAACATTTTCTTCCCAGAGTTCTGCATAATTTTGCCAGAATAATAATCTCCACTCGACTGAATGTCGAATCAAAAGCGATGCAGGACTGGATAGGAGACGCCAAAAAATACGAATTATACTGCGATGTAAATCTCCAGCTTCTTAAAATGGAAATTTACACCGGCCATATACCAACCTGGCTTTCTGAAGATGATAGAAACAGGTTTACTGCAGCAAGGAGAAAAAGAATCATAAAAGAAGGGGCAGAGGAAGGTAGACAAGGATTTTCAGGAAGGGATTCAATAAAAATATTCAATGATTTTTTCTCATTATTTGCCAGGGATGGGGGGCTTATTAATATGTCAAATCTCTGCGACTTTTTTACAAAAACCCATAAAGGCCTTGGGGAATCAATACCAAAAGGTTTTCTTGAATCACTCCTTCATATGTATAATTACACAATTCTCCAGGAAGTTAAAGAGTCTTTATTCTATTTTAACAAAGAACAGATCGCAAAAGACCTGCAGAATTATATGTTCGCCATAAATTTTGAAATGGGAGCCTCTGCAACATGTAACTACACAGGGGATAAACTCCAGATTTCAGAAGATTTATTTAAAAGCATTGAGGTCCGTTTATTGGGCTCGAAAGCAGACAATGAAAAACGGGAAAAATTCAGAAAAACCACACAAAAAGAATATGCGTCCAAAACTTTGACCAAAGAAATTATGATTGAAAATAAACCGGTTATTGAAACAGAACTTTATTTAAATCTGCATCAGCAATACGAACATCATATTAAAGAGACAGTGCTTGAACCATTCCTTGACAATGACAACTTCAGAAGAGCGATAAAAGATTTTGGCACTGAAGATTTTAAAAGCTACGATGAAAAAATAAAAAACGATGTTACATTTCTCATTGACAACCTTTGCACCAAATACAGATATAAAAAAAAGGGCGCAAAAGAGGTATGTATTTATACTGTTGATAACAAACTGGCTGAAAAATTTAAAAATCCATAATCAGCATATGGATTTCAGACAACTGCCTTTACCCAAGCTTAAAATTATCCTTTTTAAAAAGTTCTATGCAGGCATCAACTGCTTTTCCGTAATATAATTTATCTTTATGTTTCAAAAGCTCTTCAAGGCTGTAATCTATGTCAAATGCTGGCCTGTAAGGCCTGTAAGAGCTGGTTGCTTCAGCCACATCTGCAACGGTCAGTATTTTTGCTTCCAGCATAATTTCATCATCTTTTAAGCCGGCTGGATAACCTGAGCCATCTAATTTTTCGTGATGCTGCAGTACTACTTTTGCAAAGGGCCAGGGAGAAGGGATATTTTTTAAAATATCATAGCCGACCTGTGGATGAATTTTAATCATTTCAAATTCAACATCAAGAAGTTCCCCAGGTCTGTTAATTATAGATGTTGGTATGCGTATTTTTCCTATATCATGGAGAATTCCTGCAATTTGAATTGTATATATAACGAATTCTGAAAGAGACAACTTTTCGGCTATTGCGCATGCAAGTTTAGCCACGCGGCGTTGATGACCTGCAGTATACGGATCTCTGACATCAACCATTGCAGCCATGGTTTGAATGGTAGCTGAAAGCATCTGCTGAATCTGAGCTGTTTTTTCTTTTACCCTTTCTTCAAGAATTATATTCTGATTTTTTAATGTTTCTCTCATTTTTTTAAAAGCAATATGTGTCCTCACTCTTGCTTTAACTTCATCTGAATGAAAAGGTTTTGTTATATAATCGACTCCGCCGACTTCAAACCCTTTGGTTGTGTGGTCTGTTCTTGTTAGAGCAGTGATAAAAATAACCGGAATATTTTTTGTACTTAAATCGGCTTTTAATCGTTTACACACCTCATACCCGTTCATCTCAGGCATCATTACATCCAAAAGAATCAGATCGGGCAGATTTTTTAATGCATAATCAAGAGCTTTAAAACCGCTTTTGGCTATGCCGAGCCTATAGTCAGCCTTTAAAGAGTTTACCAGAAGATCTATATTTGTTGAATTATCATCAACAATCAAAACCAGAGATTTTTTTGTTTGCATAAGTACTCCCTTGCCGCCTGTAAATTAAACTATATTAGTTTGTCAAGTAGCTCCAACGCCTCATCATAATCATAATTATTTATATGATTTTCAAGGTCAATAAGGTCGGGAGTGCAAAACTGATCTTTAACAGCGTCTATTTGTTCATTTATTTTTTCAGGATCAGCAGATCTAAGCGCATTACCAAGCTTTATTAAAATAGGCTTAAGCTTAACAATATCCACATCTCTCTTTTTAAAAGAGAGATTTTCAGAATTTTTATCAAGGATTTTCAGAGATTCCAAAACCTGATTTAAAGCTGCTTCAAACTTATCTATTAATTCAGATATAACCTTTTTAGATTTTTTATTCATGCATGCGTCTTCCAGTTTTTTAGCTGCTTCAGATAGCTCCATGGCTCCTATATTGGCAGAACTTCCTTTAATATTATGGGCCAGGCGTAAAAGTCTATCCAGGTAATTTCCCTTAAACGCATCTTTTATTTTTTTCACGGTACCATGATTATTTTTTAAAAATCCAACAAGAATACGTTTAAAATTAACAGGGTCAATTTTAAGTTCAGCAAGCGCATTGTTAATGTTAATGCCTGGAAGGCCTGGCGGAAGTACCCCTTGTCCTGCGTCTAAAATATTTTTATCAGATACCCCGTCCAATGCTTCTTTTTCTGCTCTACCTGAACCAGCTTTTTCTTTATCTGCTGCATCAGGTTTTTTTTTGTTTTTAAGCTCTCTCCACAAGGCATTGAACAACATATCCTGATTAACAGGTTTGGAAATATAACCATTCATGCCGGTTTTCATACATTTTTCTTCATCTCCCTTCATTGCATGGGCAGTCATGGCAATTATCGGAAAATCTTTAAGGTTAAGCTTTCTTATCTCTCTGGTGGCCTTATACCCATCCATAACAGGCATCTGTATATCCATGAGCATAACATCAAATTGAGACTTACGCACAGCAGCAACAGCTTCTTTTCCATTGTTGACCAACGTTACAATCAACCCGGCTCCTTGCAGAATTGCCAAAGCAATCTCCTGATTGGTAATATTATCTTCAGCCACAAGCACTCTGAATCCCCTCAAGCGCTTCTTTTGAATGGAAGCTATGGTTGTAATATGCTTTTTCACCTGTTGACTTTTAAGCTTTTTTTTCCCAAAGGCATCCATGATTGCATCAAAAAGAGTCGACTGGCATATCGGCTTAGTTAAAAAACCGTTTATACCCATTTTTTCTGCATAAAGCATCTGGGTTTCACGCCCAAAAGCCGTCATCATAATTATGGAGACATTAATCTTTAAATCATTTTTTATGATACTGGCGGCTTCCATGCCGTCCATACCGGGCATAAGCCAGTCCATCATAACAAGGTCTATGGGGTTTTCTCTGGTTTCATCTTCTTTTAACCTTTGCAGCGAAGCTTCAGCCGAAGATATGGATTTTACGTTAAAACCAAATGACTCAAGCATTTTTTTCATTATACTTCGGCTGTCTTTACAATCATCAACCACTAAAACATTCAAACCCTGAAGCTCATGGGGAGGTATAAATTTCCGCTTTGTTTTTCCCGGCGACTTTTGAAAAATAGCTGTAAAATTAAAAGTACTCCCTTTCCCTACTTCGCTTTCCACCCAAATTTCACCCCCCAGCATCTCCACAAGCTGTTTGCAAATGTAAAGCCCCAGGCCTGTTCCGCCATAATTTCGTGTTGTTGATGCATCAGCCTGACTAAAAGGCTCAAAAATTTTTTCAATATTTTCCGGTGCAATCCCTATACCTGTGTCTTTAACAAAAAACTGAAATTTCCCCTGGTCTGATTCTGCTGAGATCTTCTCCAGCTCTTTTACACCCAGAATAATTATGCCATATTTTTCTGTAAATTTAACAGCATTGCTCACCAAATTAACCAGGATTTGATACAGTCGCAGCTCATCGCCTCTAAACTCGATGGGAATTTCAGGATCAATATCCACAAGTAATTCAACAAATTTTTTCGATGTCTTAGGAAAAAACATACTTATGAGCTTGTCAAGAATATCTTCAATTTTAAAATCGCGTATTTCCAGATCAAGCTTTCCAGCTTCTATCTTTGATACATCCAGAATGTCGTTAATAATTTCAAGAAGAGAATAGGCTGAAGTATTTATGATACGCAGATAGTCTTTAGCCTTATCAGAGATCTCTTCATTTGATAAAAGCTCGGATGCCGCAATAACCCCATTCATGGGAGTACGGACTTCATGGCTCATATTGGCCAGAAATTCATTTTTTGTATTAGTTGCCACCTCCGCCCTGTCCTTTGCATCTCTTAATTCTCTTTCCAGCCTTTTCATGTTGCTTATGTCACGGCCCTCGGTGATCAACACAATCACATTTCCTGAGTCATCTTCAACAGGTTTAATGGAATAGTCCATATACTCTAATGAATTATTTTTAAGGCGTATTTGAGCCTCAAATCGAACAAACTCCCCTGATGCTGCTTTTATTACACTATCATGCACCTTTTCCTGCAATTCAGCAGAATGTGAAAACCAGGGCGTATTCCAGTATAATTTTCCAACAATATCATCTTTTTCAACTCCTGCCACGTCCATTGCCGGTTCGTTGGCACTCAGAACTCTCCCTTCGGGAGCTATCAGGCCCATTAATTGAAAGGTATGGTTGTAAAGGGCTTTAAATTTAAATTCATTTTCTTTTTTTAACTTTTCCAGCCTTTTTCGTTCATTAAGCTCTATTTCCAGTTCAATATGAGAAGCTTTAATTCCTCGGTTCAGTTTAAAAATTATAATTATGGATGCAGCCATCACAAACATCAAAATTATTGCAGCTGCTATCCAGTAAGCATAAGTTTGCAAAACATCTGTAATAGTTATCTTTCCCATATCCTCATACGGGGCAACGCGCAGCTCTTTTAAACATTCACGCACGCTTTGATAATTTTGAGGAATTGTCCAGCCATAACATTTTCCAGCAGATGCAGCTGCAGAATCAGATGGCATTTCAATAAGAACAGCTGCAACCTCTTCAGCTATTTCATCAGGAACATGTTTAACCCTGGCAAAGGGCCATTCAGGATATTCGCGTGTTGAATGAAGAAAAGGGAGATCTGAATCTTCTCTAATATGGGAGTTAAGCACATAAAAATTTTCCATATTAATCTTTCCTTCTGAATCCATCCTCTCTATAATATCACTCCTTACGGTGCCCGCGTCAACTATACCGTCCCGAACCCCATAAACAACCCTGTCCTGTGTGCCGCCGAATTTAAGCTCCTTAAAATCTGTAAAAGGATCAATGCCTTTTGCCTTCATTTCCCGCCATGCCATGCGCCAGCCTCCAAAAGAGGATCTGGAAACACCCATAAATTTTTTACCCTTAAGATCGCTTAAGTTTTGCATTTTAGCTCTGTCTGCTTTACAAAAAATAACCCCACTGTATGTGGTGCAGGCATTTCCAAAGCAACTATTTTTTAATGTGGCAATCCTGTTAACTCCATACCTAATTTCAAGCTCCACATAAGAGGCTGAATTTGTTAAAATAAAGTCAATCTTGTTATTTTTGACAAAATCTATGATCTGATTATACTCAAGAGGTATTATTTCAAACTGTCGGCCGGAAATTTTTTTCGATAAATACTCTGCCGTAGGTGCCCATTCAATAATGCATTGTTCATCTCCCCTTTTTGCCAAAACACCGATTTTCATTACAGCATCATCCCCCCGTGTACTAAAAGCAACCAGGAGATTAATGCAGAAAATCACTGGAAAGAGTATGGTGCATATTCTTCTCATCTTTTTTCCTTGACGTTAAAAAATTTGTAACTATTCAGCGTCGCTGATTTAAGATACGCCGTACATATTCACTGAACAGTTACAAAAATTTTAACCCCTATTGTGACAAATTTTTCCACAGATTAATCATGAAATCCTGAACATTTGTTAAAATAGCCACAGCCTGGGAAGACCCCCTGTTTGCAAGTTTATCAGTGCCAAACTCTGACATATCAACAACATAAAAAAAAACGGGTCTGACAGTTCCATTATCCGCTATATGATAACCTGGAGTCATATTCCCAAACGCTATGGAATGTAATTGAGTGGCAAGGGCTATTACAGTAGTGGCCCGGCGGGCATGGACCCGCATAGCATCCTGTGCCTTGTAAGCATCGGCTATAACTTCAGGAAGGGGGCCATCGTCACGAATTGATCCTGCAAGGACATAGGGAACATTACATTTTTCACACGCATAAATAATTCCATCCTTTATGGGCAATTTTTTCAACCCATTTTTTATGGAACCTGCACTGCGGATAGAATTTAATACGTCAAGATGATTGTAATGCCCCAGGGGAAAAAGTTTCTGGGAATATATATCCTGGCCCAGACCTGTTCGAAAAATGGCAGCTTCAAGGTCATGGGTTGCAAGGGCATTTCCTGCCATTAATGCATGGCAAAATCCATTTTCTATAAGCCCCTGCATTGCATCTCTGCTGTCCTTGTCGAAAGAGACCGCAGGCCCTAGCACCCATACTATATATCCGTTTTCCCTGTCATATCGTAAAATATCATATAATTCATCATAAGATCGGGAAAAGGGAGTCTCCCTTGTGCCCCGGGTACGAAACGTAAACTTATCAGAGGAAGATTCAGATGAAGGATTAAAACCTGTTGCATGCACATAAATTCCTTCTTCACCATTTTCCGTTCTTCCCATAACAACCATATCCCCCTTTTTCAGCCTGCGTGCTTCAACCACATCCACCATCTCTTTGCGCAAAACCAGAACAGAATCCATTCTGCCCTGGGCAACGAGAATCCATTCTCCTTTCCTCCGAACATACTCAGGATGGTTAGAAGTCCCATGGAAGTCAGCAGGCGCAACTCCATCTTCAGGGGAGGGCTCAACCCGGGCATCAGGTGCATCTTTAAGTATACCAGTTAAAAAATCCGGTGCCTTATATTCAGAATATGGAAGAATCATTTTATTACCCTCCTTATTTAAAAATTACCAAGCAGCCGGGCAGGATGTATCAGTGCTGAAAATATAAAGTTGGAGCATATGTATATCATCTGAATAGTTACATAAAATCATTCTTCCCCTTTTTCCCCGGGATAGGATCTAATCAATAGAACAGGATTATACGCGTTGCTTAAAATTTTTCCAGCCACACTGCCGTAAACCCATCGTTTCATACCGGAACGGCCGTGGGTAGACATTACAATCAAATCTATGGAATTTTTACAGGCAAAATTTATTATGGTCTCCGCTGCATCCCCCATTTCAACGGCTATATTAATTGTAAATGTTTTTTCAGCAAGATCACGAATTTTTTTTAAATATTCATTTGCGCGTTTGGTTCTAAAATCGATCTGCTGATCTACATAAATGGCATGGTGTTCATCAATTTTTATAATTTCTTCAACGGGATGTAATACTCTCAGCAGGGTTATCTCCGCTTTACCCATGCCCGCAATGGTATATGCGGCAGCCAAAGCTTTCTCGGAAAGCTCCGAGCCATCCAGGGGCACCAGAATATGGTCAATCTTATTCATATAACTGCTCCTTTTTTTATAAACATCTGTTCATATGCCATAAATATGGATTGAATAAAACTACTGGTTTATCCAGTTTTGCAACTATATAGATCGTCACATAAATAATTTCACTCCGTTATCGTCGCCTGCATATTATAATGCGCTTTCCTCCCTATGACCCTGTGCCAAATTTTAAAATCTGGTTATTATCTGACAATCTATATTTAGGAACGGAGATGAAATAAGTTGAGCAGAAATAGCGCAGGATTTTGGCCCATATACAAGGCGCATTAAAGGTTGCATACTATACGTATTCGGCCTTTGATGCAACGAAGTAGATGGGCCAAAAGACAAGCTATTTCGTTCAACTTATAAAATTTTCGTTCCTTAGC
>Ga0190313_1001073_pt1 | contig 14992 bp, 8 predicted proteins | sample 4870071011_MG_FD_169989 | JGI IMG/M metagenome (GOLD analysis project Ga0190313, IMG submission 169989) | Hydrothermal vent sediment bacterial communities from Southern Trench, Guaymas Basin, Mexico - 4870-07-10-11_MG | ecosystem: Environmental > Aquatic > Marine > Hydrothermal vents > Sediment ...
ACGCGGGACCACCTCCCTCGGGAACGGATGCAAGGTCGGAGCGGCGGCAGAGGTGAAGAACTCGGTGATCATGAACGGGAGCAAGATCCCGCACCACAACTATGTGGGCGACAGCGTGATAGGAGAGGGATGCAACCTCGGCTCTGGAACCAAGGTGGCGAACCTGAGGCTGGACGACTCCCACATACCGGTCATCATCGATGGAAAGAGGATAGACACCGGCCGAAGAAAACTGGGGGTCATAATGGGGGACAATGTGAAGACCGGCGTTAACAGCGTCATAGATGTGGGCACGGTCATAGGGAGCGATTCGTTCATAGGCCCCGGGGCCAAGGCGTACGGCCACATATCCTCCGGAACGAAGATAATGTGAGCTCTCATTCCAGAACAGGGAGCTCGACGGGATTCCCTCCGCGGTCATAGGCGGCCCACGTCCCCATTTTCAGGTCGTAGGGATAACCGACTATTATGTGAACCCTGCCGAAGGATGAAAAAAATTTCAGATCTGCTTCTGAGGGATGGTAATTTCCGGAGGGATGGGAGTGGACCGAACCGACTATGCTGAAATCTATGGGGAGGTTGTAGAGGTGCATGAGTGCCTTTCTTCCGCCCGAGATCGTTCCGGGAACCATTATGAGCTCCGTTATTATCCCCCTCCTGTTGACCCTGAGCGCAGCAGCGAACTCGTTGGGATATGTGTCCCTGGACGCGGCCATGACCATCTCAATGGTTTCCCTGCGAATCCCCTTTATCTCCTGCAAGAGAACACCTAGCCCTGTATCTTCTTCCTCAGGTTGCTGTAGAAGTCGGAGTACATGCGGATGAACTCGGCAGGGCGCTCCGCCTCCGTGAACTCAAGTACCTCATCCCCTTTGAGGTTGAACTCCTCCTGCCCGTCGAGAACGAGAAGGATGGATTTGTGGTGCGGGAATGTGACCTTTATCCTGCTTGCGGCCGGTACCACCAGAGGGCGGCGGATATGCCTTGTGAATGCGGCTATGGACACGAGAACGAATGCGGAGACCCGGGGATCGACAATAGGGCCGCCGACGCTCATGGAATAGCAGGTGGAGCCTGTGGGAGTGGATATTATCAGGCCGTCCGCCCGCATCTCCTCCACGAAGACCCCGTCTATCTCCACCCGGAAGTTCCGTATCTTGGCCACCCTGTCGGTGTGCATCACCGCCTCGTTCACTGAGTCGGGAAGCCGCTTTCCGTTCAGCTCGGCTCTGAGCCTCATGCGCTTTTCGAGCGTGTAGTCCCCGCTTTCAAGCCTGCGGAGCGCATCCTCAACCTGCTCGGGCCGAACCTCCGCCATGAAGCCGAGATTCCCCGTGTTTATTCCGAGAATTCTGCCTCTGGTGTTTTGAACGGTCTTAAGAATGGTGCCGTCGCCCCCCACGGTTATTATGGTCTCGGCCTCCATCTCATGGAGAACCACCGTGTCCAGAGAAATGGACGGATCCTCCTTCCTCATGGCCTCGAAGAGTGCGGATTCCACCACGATGTCGCCGCCGAAGAACTCCACCACCTTTCTGGAGATCTCCAGCGTATGGGGTATCTCCGGATTCGCCACTATACCGTACCTGTGCTTCATTTTCCCACCTCCAGAACCTTCTCGCGCACCCATTCCATCACCTTTCTGTCCCCCACGGCCATGACATTCTTTCGGACATCTAGGTTGAGCGGAAGGTTGAGCGGTTCCAGGGTCTCGAGATCATACACCTCGCCGCCGGCCTCCTTGAGAATGAGCTGGCTCGCCGCAATGTCCACCACCCTTATCCTCGAAGACGGGAGGTCGCACTCCAGCATGTAGGCGTCTGCGCGGCCCACTGCCACCTCGCACATTTCAAGGGATGCGGAGCCGAAGGAGCGGATCCTCCTCGGTATCCGGGCGATGTCGAAACTTCTGCGGGATGCATGGCTGCCGAGATAGGCGAAGAAGAGCGAGAGGGATGGATCGAAGGAGCGGACCCGCGCGGGAACCTCGGAATCGAAGCTCTTGCCGGCAGGGACGAAATACGCACCCTTCCCCTTCACAGCGTAATAGACCTCGCCGTTCACCAGATTCCTGACAAGGGCGTGGCTGACACCGTTCAGGTCCTTCTCGGCAACGGCCAGAGAAACGGAGAAGTAGGGGAAGCCGTGAATCGCATTGAAGGAGCCGTCAACCGGGTCCACAACGAGCCAGTGGTCGGTCTCCTCGCGGCCGACATCGGTAAAGCCGGTCTCCTCGCTGAGCATCCTGAAGGAGAGGCAGTGCTTCTCCATGACCTTTATAATGGCCTCCTCGGCCACCCGGTCTATGATGGCCGTGGGCGTGCCGTCGGCCCCGTCTGCCACCTTCATGCCGAAGGGCTCTTTCAGCTCCTTCAGCGCATTCTCGACCTGCAGGGCCGCCTCGTACAGAACCTCAATCATATCGTCCATGAGGGGATAACGGACGGGAGGGATATATAGGTTGTCATGAAGAGATTAGCTTCACTTTCTCCTATCTCCCTCATTCGCCTTCGATGAGTTTTTTCCACTGCTCCTTTAGTTTTTTGGCATACTCCAGCTCATTCCAGCTGTCTAAGCTATATCCACTCGTTGAAAATGTCATCTTTATCGGCCTGCCTTTGGTGTTCCCCTTAATCTGCTCTTTTATATAATTCACATACCTTTCGAATTCCTTGATATCCTCAGGTTCTTTTAACCATCCATAACTTACCGCTGTGTAGGCCCGATTCCCGTAGAGAATGTCAAAGTTGAGTCGTATATACCACATCTCTCTCCTTCGCGAGTATCTCTTCTTGTATTTGCTTATGCGAACAATCAGATTGGATGGTACGCCGCTCTCAAAAGATACATTATTTCCATATCTTACTCGGTATCTTATCCACCCATCCGGATAGACCTCCTCCACGAACTCCGGCCACTTCGCCATGTGATGGGCCACTAAACCCGATACTATCAGAAGAATTGACAACCCATAACCGAGGATATAAAGCCCGCCGTTAGTGTTCCAATCTTGAGTCACATCACCAATCAAGATATCTGGCAAATTAAACACGAAGAAAGTGATGAGAATTAGAGATATTCCACCTATTGCCATTATTCTCCCGATTGAGTATCTGTCCTCCGCAAGCAGTACTATCTTAATCTCCGGTTTCATTTTATGCACCTCCCTGCCATTCACTCTTAGTCGTAAGGCCTCCAAATGATGACACGAAAGGGTATAGAATAGTTCACTTATTAGTCTGTCGCCGTAGAGTCATTCAAGCGTCAGCGGGTGCATCTCCCTCCGCAGCAGGAATAGCCTGCCGAGAATATAGAGAACAACCGCAACCGACCCGGAGATTCCGTATATGTATATGTCGCTTCTGGGATTGAAGCCAGCCGAGAGAGGCAGCAGGGCCACGATGAGGGTAATGATTACGGAGAATAGCAGAGAGGCCGAGAGACGGATTAACCTGTACCTATCATCGGACAATCTGCCCTTTTTCACATAGAGAATAGCCAGAAACAGGATCCACACAATAATTAGTCCAATCAGAGGGACAAGTGGGGTCATTCTCTTCCCTCCGGCCACTTTCCAGTTTCCAAGAATGTCTTCCAGTAGTATTTCTGATACCGTTCCGGGTCATCGAAAAAGGCGATGAGGGGGGCAGGGGCTGTATCTCCCATATCCTTTTTGAAGTCGTCGAGAACTCCTTTCTGCTGTGCGGCATCGTTCCACGAGTAGGCGTTGAACATAAATCCCGACTCGAACAATGAATCAGCAGGTGGCATTTTCAGGCCGTTCTTCACATTCTCCTCCGCTTTCTTCTCCAGATACTCGACCATCCTTCTGGCCTCTGCATAATCCTCCTCGGAAATCCAGCCCTTGGCCGAGGCGCCGAAGACATTCTTATCGTAATCCGCATCGGGAAAACGCCATGCGAGAACCACCCGGACGAGAGCACGACCCTTCTTCTTTTTGATGACATTTATGACGGGGAGGGCAGTCATGGCCAGTTTTCCCCTGCTGGTTCTCGCCTCAGCCCCTGCTGGGAATATCCAATCCAGCCTTAAAGGGGCAAGCCAGCCATATCTTCCGGTATTGTCGCCCATGCCGAACATGGTTACCCAGCCGTTGTCATATATTATGAGTTCGTCCGTAACGCCCCACCCGCCCCTCTTGAGAAGAGAATAAACAGCGAAGGTTATAGGACCGATAAAAAGAAAAGAACCGCCCACAATCACGATAATGTCCCACGACTTATCAATCAGATTCGGAAGGCCCCCAAATATCAGCGCGACAGAGACAAGATAGATTGTAAAAGCGATGTAGCCATAAGCAATCCATCTCGGCAATTGCTTCGGACTGTCGCTGTGATCGAGATACAGATGAAAGAGTTCTTTTGCCACAAGAGCGCTATTGCAGATGTAAAATATAAGGCTTTGCCTGCAGGTCTCCCGTACACTTTTATAAAGCCTCAATGATTCCCCATGAGGGGATAACGGACGGGAGGGATATATAGGTTGTCATCTCGGAACGGTTTGAAGAAGTTCTAAACTCCGATGCATTCCTCTATTTTTTCCAGTGCTCTCTTACCTACCATTCCGAGGGCTATGTTCCCTCCATCCTTCAAAATAACCTCGTGTTCACGCATGAGAAATCCCGAGTTCACTATCCTGCTGACCTGACTGCACCTGATTATTCTCTTTTTGAACACATAGTCCAACTGTATCCTGCCCGTTGTTATTGTGATTGCGTAGGGCGGGAATAACTTCAGAAGCCAGAAAAATCCAAACCATATTCCTGTGAGGATAATTGCGCCAACCACATCACCTGCAAAAAGCGGCGATGATTGGGGCTCTGTGGCAACATCAGCCCACAATTGTATCATCGGCCCGGTAATGCCTATAAGAAAAACAGGCCATACGCCATAATATGTCAGTCTATTGATATAGAACCTCTCTTCAGTTTTCATGCCACCCACTCCCGGAACCTCTCAAAACCCGGGGCTAAACCGCAATAAAGACAGGGGCGCCCGGGATTCCCTATATTGAGCATATATCATATCTGCTTTATGCTCCCTAAGTTTTTCCGCATCTCACTTTGCTACCAAACAGCACCCCATCTGGCCTCCAGAAATTCATTAATTGGACAAACAGAGTAGACAAGAGGAATCTTTATGTCGGTTGTAAAAATGTTAAGAACCTTCCTGCCGGGTTTAGATTTTTAAAACTATGAGGGAAAGCTTTTAAGTATCTCTATGCTATAAACACTCAGCCGATAAAGGGAGGAAGAACATGAAAACTAAAAATACGGCATTTGTTGCAGTACTGCTGGTATTACTAACGATAACATCCAGCGTATCTGCTGCAGGACTTTTGCAATCACAGCAAGAAGACGGAAGTGCTGACACGGCAGTTGCTGATTCCCAAGATGTGACTGTAATACAGCCAGAATATCAGAAAGACCTAGTGAATGTTTCGGTGGAAAACAAAGAAATTGTGTATACATACGATTCGGTTCCTGAAGAGTTGAATTACACCGTAGGGAGCATAATCGTGGGTCAAACTGGGTATGGGTATCTTCGAAGAGTCACATCTATGGAGAGGGACGGAAACACTGTCCGTCTGGCCACTGAAAATGTAGCACTTTCTGAGGTTTTAAGAAATACAACCATTAACTACTCTCAGAATATCAGTCTTGATCAAATAAGTTCAACACAGGGATACACACCGTATGTTAAAGTCAATTATGATAAGTATCGTAGTTATCCAATGTGCTGGAATGGAGATTTATCTGAAGGTAACGCAAAACTCTTTGTCAATTTTTCAGCAACCGGAAATCTGAATACCGTTTTTAAAGCCAGAACTTCGTGGGGGACACTAAAAAGCCTTTACTGTGGAGCCAACCTTACAATTAACGGAACATTATCCCTATATGCTTCATATAATATGACAATTAATGAATCTAGGATATTGAAAACATTTTCATTTCAGACTATAACAGTATGGGCAGGGATTATTCCCATTAGAATAACTCCCAGATTGGATTTTGGTGTTGGAGCAGATGTAGAATTACGTTCCCACATGACAGTTATAATTCCCTTCCAAATGTCTTTTTCAGTAGCGAAAATATATAGCAATGGCCAGTGGATTGATGTAAAAGAGCTCTCTAAGGATTTGGGGATAAATGAGCCGGATATCGAAAAAGATTTCGTTTTAGATGCGATGGGGTATGGCATTGCTAGATTTAGTTTATTGATATATGGCTCTGTTGGCCCATATGTTGAGGTAAATCCTTACTTACGGTTACATGCTAACATTTCTGAGGTCCCTTGGTGGTCAATGTACTGGGGTCTAAAAGCTGTTCTTGGCATTAATCTTGGATTTTTAGCAAAATATCTTGGCTCTATTGGGCCCTATGAAATATACCATCAAGAATGGCTGATTGCTGATGCTTCGTCCTATAGCGCTTGTGGAGCTCCTCGGGGCCTGTCTGCACGGGCTGGGAACACACAGGTAATTCTCTCGTGGGAACCGCCCGAAATCACTGGTGGAGTTGAAGTGACAAACTATAAGATTTATCGGGGCATGAGTTCTGGCACAGAAACTCTCCACGCTACAGTTGGAAATGCTACTACATATAGGGATGTGGGCCTCACAAACGACCAAACTTATTATTACAAAGTAAGTGCCGTGTCTACAGCGGGTGAGGGGGCTAAGTCTTATGAGATTAGTGCGATGCCAACGACAGTGGTTACCACACCGGGGCGTCCATACAATTTAGTCGCTGAGGGCAGAGATCAACATGTAAATCTCTCATGGGATCCCCCTTCAAATGACGGGGGGTCAGATATAACTGGCTACAATATATATCGTGGAACAACAAGCGGAGAGGAAATTTACCTGACCACTATTGGAAATGTTACTCTGTACTCTGATGTATATGTTACTAACGGAGAAACTTATTACTATAAAGTAGCTGCTGTTAACGCTGTTGGCGAAGGATTAAAATCTAGTGAATCCAGTGCGACGCCGATTCAAACCGCAACTGAACCAACCGAACCCCGGAACCTTGCGGCTGAGGCAGGCGACCAGATGGTAAATCTATCTTGGGAACCTCCCTTCTGTGATGGAGGTTCCGAAATAACCAACTACAACATCTATCGTGGAACGGCAAGTGGTGGTGAAACTTATCTTACGACTGTAGGAAATGTTCTTAACTATCAAGATACTGGTCTCACAAATGGTCAGGCATATTACTACATAGTCACTGCAGAAAATGGTGTTGGTGAAAGCATAGGGTCCAATGAGGCTAGTGCTACTCCACGGAATCCAAACACGCCTATAAGAATAAACTCTAATGCGGATTTCAGCACTTATGCAAATGGAGGAGATGGAACAGCAGGTAATCCGTGGATACTTCAAAACTATGTTATCGATGGTTCTGGCTATGGCTATTGCATCTACATCGGAAACACAACAGACTATTTTATATTAAGAGATTCTGTGTTATATCTGGCGAACGGAAGAGGAGATGCGTATTACTGGGATTCAGGGCTCATTCTCTATAATGTTACAGCCGGGTTTATATCCAATATTAGCTCATTCTATAACGACCTGTCCGGGATTCTTCTAACTGATTCCGGCAATGTTTTTGTGGTAGACAGTTATTTCTCGGATAACTTTGGCATGGGAATGTATCTCGATTGGTCATCAGGCAATAGCATGTCTAACAATACTATACTCAACAACTGGTATAGCGGTATCTACCTTTATTCTTCTGATAGTAATGACATAACAGAAAATAATGCCTCTGATAACTGGGAAGACGGAATATGTCTTCAATCTTCAAATAGCAATACCCTGTCAAACAATAGTGCTCTGGGCAACTGGAATACTGGTATTTATCTAAATTTCTCAGATAGCAATAGCGTTAGAGATAACGATGCATCTCATAATTACGAAGATGGGATTCAACTTTATGACTCCTACAGTAACACGGTTTCTGACAACAGAATCTCTGACAATTGGAATGGTATATACCTTGAGCTTTCAGACTGGAACAATATCACATATAACTCTGTATTGTACAACTGGAATATCGGCATTTATCTTTATGCCTCTTACAGTAACACGGTTTCTGACAACACAATCTCTGAGAATTGGGGTGGCATATACCTTGAGTTTTCGAAGTGGAACGATATTCTGTATAACTATGTTTCGTACAACTGGGATATTGGTGTCTATTTTTATGCTTCTGATAATAACACGATCTCTGACAACAATATCTCTAAGAACTGGGATGGCCTATATCTTGAATTTTCCGATAGCAACAGCATCATAGACAACACAATCTTGGGGAATGAGTGGGCTGGCATCTATTTGTTGGCCTCCAGTAACGACCTCCTTTCATCTAACATTATGGCTGATGATGGGATATTCATCTGGGGTTCTGAATTGGAGTACTGGAATACGCACACCATAGATAGCTTAAACACCGTGAATGGTGCTTCTGTTTATTATTTGAAAAATCAAACAGGTGGAACCATACCTTCCGGTGCTGGAGAGGTCATACTTGCGAACTGTAATAATGTGATTGTAGAAAATCAGGACATCGGCAATAGCACGGTAGGAATTGAACTTGGATTCTCTAATCATAACAGTATTCTTAGTTGTAGTATAGTAAATAACTATTACGGACTCATGCTTGTGTACTCTGATAACAACAGCATTAAGGATAACTATGCTTCTGCCAATCTCCGGGATGGAATATCTGCCTGCTATTCGGCTAACAACACGATTATGAATAACACTGCTGCATCTAATCTTGGATCTGGCGTATGGCTTTATTCCGCAACAGATAACGAAATGATAAATAATATCCTTTATTCCAACAGTAATGGTCTCTACTTAACGGACGCCTCTTATGATAATCTCATCACAGGTAATATAGCATTCAACAACAGTAATGGCATATCCATTGAGTCTTCGGATAGCAATAACATAACGGACAATATTGCCTTTGATAACTACAATGGTGTATATCTCTACTCATCATACATCAACGATATTGTGGCTAATAATGTTTCATATAACTGGGCAGGTATATGCTTAAACTCATCGCATGTTAATACAATCTCATACAACAATGTCTTCAACAACAGCAATGGCATTTACCTCGATTCTTCTGATAGCAACACCATCACGAAAAACACTGCTTTTGATAACGACAATGGCATCTTCCTCTTCTCCTCATCAAGTAATGATGTTGGTGAGAATAACATCTCAGATAATTGGGCAGGCATCAATCTTAACTCAGCTCATAACAATTATATCACTGACAATACTATCACGGATAATACAGGTGATGGCGTGTTTATAAGTTTCTCTCGTAGTAATTTCTTATCTGGTAACCTTATGTACCATGATGGAATATGGATCTCCGGTCAGTTAGATGACTGGAACACACAGATTATAGACGAATCAAATACAGTAGACGGCAGACCAGTATATTACTGGGCAAACCGTACAGGGGGCACGCTACCGTTAGATGCCGGCCAGATTATACTGGCAAATTGCTCCAATGTTGTTGTGCAAAATCAGAACATTAGTTCCTACAGTGTGTCTTCTGCAGTGGAGATTGGCTTTTCCTCTTTCAACATAATTACTTCTAACACTATTTCAAATGAATGGTTGGGCATATATCTCTATGCTTCAGACAATAACACAATTTCCAGTAACAATATGTCTGAGAATTGGGATGGGATTTATCTTGATTTTTCCAACGACAACACATTCACATCTAACAACGTTTTTGATAACTGGGATAGTGGAATCTATCTCTTCGCCTCTGAGGGCAACATTATTTCCGACAATAGCGTTTCTGATAATTGGAATAGTGGCATCTGCTTTGACCTATCTTGGCACAACACTATTTATCAGAATACTATTTCAGAGAACTATCTTGATGGTATATCTCTTTACTCGTCAGATAACAATAGCATTGATGCAAACAACATCTACGGAAACACATATGGAACATATATGTTTGGTTCTGATGCAAACCTGCTCTCAAACAACACTGTTTCGGATAGCTATTGGGCGGGCATCTATATTGATACCTCCACCAACAATAACATCTCGGGAACTGATTTCTCAAACGATAATGTGGCTATTTGGCTTACTGAATCCAACTCCAACATTCTGTATAATAATATCATCTCCGACAGTTATCTAGCGGGCATATATCTAGATTCAGCCATTGAAAACACAGTTTCTAAAAACACTCTATCTGGCAACTATTTGGATGGTGTCAGTCTTGACTACTCAAGCAACAACAGCATTTCCAACAATACTGTATCTACTAATTGGGATGGCATTCATCTTTTCTCATCTGATAACAACAGCATTGCAGATAATGCGGTTTCAGACAATTCACAGGCTGGTATATATCTTCATTCATCAGAAAACAATACACTCTTCAATAACTCAATGAGCCACAATGGTATTTTTCTTGAGGGCAATCAATTGGAGTACTGGAATACACACAATATAGACACCTCCAACACAGTAAACGGCAAGCCAGTCTATTATTGGAAAAACCAAATCGGTGGATCTATTCCATTGGGTGCTGGACAGGTTCTACTGGCAAACTGCACCAGTGTAAGTGTAGTGACTCAGGATGTTAGTAATGGCTCTGTTGGAGTGGAAATCGGCTTTTCTAACAACAATTCTATAATGAGCAGCGTTGCCTGCAACAACACTATCGAAGCTATTTCTCTATATTATTCCGATTGGAATACTGTTTCAAACAATAACGCTTCGAGTAACAGCCAGACAGCTGTACATGTTGTTTCTTCTGCCAACAATACTGTTGCCAATAATACTCTCTCCGGTAACGACTATGGTGTATGGCTCGAGATGTCAAGTAATAGTGGCATCTACAATAATACCGGATCAGAGAATACAGAAGCCATATTGCTTAGCTCGTCTCGGACGAATAAGATCTCAAATAATACATTGTTAAACAATTCAGAATCAGGAATCTGGCTCATATCTTCTGATGACAACACCATTTCTAACAATACTGCTTCGAATAATTGGGCTGGCGTCTACATATATCAATCTGCGAACAACACCCTATCTAATAATACCATGATCAATGATGGTATCTATATCTGGAGTTACCAGTTGAAGAATTGGAACACTCACCATATAGACACGCTGAATACTGTAAACGGTAAGAGTGTGTATTATTTTAAGGACATGCATAGTGGTACAGTGGCATCAGATGCTGGTCAGATAATATTAGCGAATTGTACGGGCATTATTATTGAAAATCAAACCCTCGGCGATGGCACCGTTGGCATAGAAATTGGATTCTCCGATATCAGCAGAATCATGAACACTACTCTATCAAACAATACCGCTGATGGGATTGATATTATCCACTCTAACGGAACTGAGATGTCCAACATTACTTCTTCAAATAATGATTGGGAAGGGATTATGCTCTATTCATCAACAAATACCACTATTTCCGGCTCTTTGACGGTTAATAACAGCGGAGATGGCATAGGTGTTTATGATTCTGATAAGAGTACAATATCTAACATCACATCTTCAAACAATAGATGTGACGGCATTTTTCTTTACTCCTCTAATGACGCTACTATTTTCGATTCTCTAACATCTAATAATACTGGAAATGGCATCAATCTCTACCAATCAACAGGTAATATAATCTCTAACACTACTTTGCAGGGTAATGAATATGGCCTTGAGCTCTATGCAGATTCCAATAATAACACCCTAAAAAACAATACGATAGTGGATAACTATGTCGGCATTGACCTATATTTCTATAGTATCAACAATTCTCTAGAAATCAATACTATCTTAAATAATAGCTATGGGGTTGCATTAGACACAAATTGTAGCAGCAACACCCTCATTGACAACAATATGTCTAATAATTCATATGGCGTTTACCTCTATGGTTACAGCACGAACAACACTATGTGGGGTGGTATTGTCTCTAATAATAATTATGGCGTTGTCTTTGATACCTACTGTGACAACAATACATTAGTGAACGCCACTCTTTCTAACAACAGTTTCTATGGAGTTTATATCAACTCTTCATCCAATAATAAGATCTACCATAATAACTTTATCAGCAATGCAAATCAAGCATATGATGGGACTGGAAACAATGAGTGGAATATCATGTACCCGGTCGGTGGAAATTACTGGTCTGATTATACTGGAATCGACAAATATCATGGTTCTGGACAGGACATTTTCGGCTCTGACGGAATAGGGGACTCTGCTTATACGGCCATAAATGGTGTGGCTGACATCCAAGATAATTATCCAATAATGCAGGTAGGGGGATGTGCTCCCTCGTCATCTATTCAGGATATTGTCCCATACTGGCAGAATTCAAATGTAACACTCACCCTGACGGCTTCGGATGACAATGGGCTTACAAGCATAACACTATACTACAGATTCGCCACTGATAATTTCTCATGGTCTGACTGGTCGCAGTTCGGCTCTTCTGTTTCTATATCCGGAACAACATGGTCTGGAGATCTGCTATTTACATTCCCCCTTGGTCAAGGATATTATGAGTTCTATACTGTGGCCAGAGATGGAGATAGCAATGTTGAGGTCAAAAATACTAGAGACGCTGCTTGTGCATTCGATGAAACTAATCCTACAGTGTCTATAACTTCTCCAGCAGATGGAACGGTATTTGCAACGAACTTAGTTACGGTTTCATGGACCGGCAACGACTCCGAGTCAGGAATTAACCACTACGAACTAAGGATTGATGGTGGTTTATGGACAGATATAGGAGCGAATACCACCTATGACTTCACGGGTTTATCAGATAGTCCTCATACTGTGGATGTAAAGGCTGTGGATAATGCAGGAAACGAGAATATAGATTCTGTAACATTCACTACTGATACAACCAATCCAACAGTTTCAATAACGACCCCCACAACTGGAGCAATATTTAACACAAACTCGGTTACGGTTACATGGGCTAGCTCAGATGCAACATCAGGAATTAACCACTACGAGGTAAGGATTGATGGAAGTTCATGGACAGATGTAGGAACAAACACATCCTACGACTTCACGGGTTTATCAGATGGAACTCATACCGCGGATGTCAAGGCTGTTGACAATGCAACAAACGAAGCAACGGACTCGGGAACTTTCACCACTGATACAATCAATCCAACAGTTTCAATAACGGCTCCTACTGGAGCAATACTTAACACAAGTTCCTTTACGGTTACATGGACAGGTTCCGATGCAACATCCGGCATAGACCATTACGAGGTTCAGATTGATGGGGGTTCAACATGGACAGATGTAGGAACTGCAACCAGCTATACATTCTCCACGCTTTCAGACGGCCCTCATACAGTTGATGTGAAAGCGGTGGATAAGGCAGAGAACGAGGCAACTGATTCTGTGAGCTTCACAATCGATGTAACTGAACCAACGGTTTCGATAACATCTCCAGCAGACGGAACTATAACCGGTTCAAACAGCATGAGTGTTTCATGGACTGGCTCGGACGCAACATCGGGAATTAACCACTACGAGATAAGGATTGATGGTGGTTCATGGACAGATATAGGAACAAACACATCCTACGAATTCACGGGTTTATCCGATGGCTCTCATACCGTGGATGTTAAGGCTGTTGACAATGCAACAAACGAAGCAACGGATTCTGTAACATTCACTACTGATGCGACCAATCCAGCAGTTTCTATAACTGCTCCAGCAGACGGAACGATATTCAACACAAGCTCCGTTACGGTTTCATGGACTGGTTCCGATGCAACATCTGGAATTAACCACTATGAAGTAAGGGTTGATGGTGGTTCTTGGACAGATGTAGGAACAAACACATCCTACGACTTCACGGGTTTATCAGATGGGAATCATACCGTGGACATTAAGGCCGTAGATAATGCAAACAATGAGGAAACAGATTCAACTCGTTTTACAGTGGATGTCACTGCACCTGAAATCATAGACAATTCCCCCACTGGCACGGAGGTTCCGATAGATTCGCCAATCATGGTAACATTTAACGAGAGCATAAACAAAAGCAGCCTAAACATAACTTTAAACGGCATTTCCGGGAGCGTGACATGGAACAACAATACGGCCATATTCACACCTGCGGGGACTTTGAACTATGGAACCGAGTATATCGTGAATATTACCGCTTCCGACATCGCTGGGAATGTTATAGAATATAAATGGTCATTCACTACGGTTAATAATGTTGTTGCAGAAACAGGAACAATAGTCGGCAGCGTTTTAGATGAAGACGGAAATCCGATAGTGGGCGCTGTTGTAACCTTGGATACTGGCGAAACTTCAACGACGAATGAGAGTGGCTATTACTCCATTAATGCCTCTGCCGGGGCGCATACTTTGACAATATCAAAAGAAGGCTATGAAACAAGAACAGAGAATGTTACTGTGGCATCTGGAACCCAAACTGACATTGAGCCGCTAAAACTTCCCGTGGCGGCAGCATCAACAGACGAATCTGGTGGGACATTTCCATGGACCTATGTGCTTGTAGCAATAATCATCGGGGCTGTAGTAGTTCTTATGCTGGTAAAAGGGAAGAAAACTGTAGTTCCAGAAAATAAGGCGGAATCAGAGAAAGAGCCAGACACAGAAGAAGATTCACCGTCTGAAGAGTAAATGACGATTCAATGACTAATATAGTGGTGAAATAAAAGAAGCGAACATTTGGATTGTTGATAGATAGAAGATTTGCTTTGCCTACCGCCTTCTCCTGTGCGGCCTCCCTCTTCCGTCCCCTCTGGCCCTCACCGCCCTTATCGGGCTTCCGCAGACATGGCACACCCTCTCGTTCCTGTCGTAGTAGCGGCCGCAGCCCGTACATCTGTATTTCCAGACCCAGACCTCCTTTATCCCCTCGGTCCATGTGGAAGCG
>Ga0190313_1001075_pt1 | contig 14988 bp, 9 predicted proteins | sample 4870071011_MG_FD_169989 | JGI IMG/M metagenome (GOLD analysis project Ga0190313, IMG submission 169989) | Hydrothermal vent sediment bacterial communities from Southern Trench, Guaymas Basin, Mexico - 4870-07-10-11_MG | ecosystem: Environmental > Aquatic > Marine > Hydrothermal vents > Sediment ...
ACATCAACAACACCATCAGGACCCTTAACTGCTAAGTCGATCGCTGTTACTATGTCACTTATATATCCGCTTCCCTGATCATTTAATGCTTTTATTGCGTAGATCTCGACTTCGGGCGCCACACCTACTACTCCTTCACCATTTAACTCGGCGGCAATAGTGCCTATAACATGTGTTCCATGCCCGTTTCCATCATAACAATCACTGGTTATTTGCCCGTTTAATGTTGCTACACACCATGCAATATTATCGTCTAGATCGGGGTGGTCATAGTCTACACCGGTATCAATGACTGCGACCTCAATATCTCCTTTTCCATCTCCATTAACATCTATCTGACCCTTAGTAGTATCCCAGACGTTCGGTGCTCCAATATATGATACTCCCCAAGGTATTGTATCACTAGAGATACGGACTTTCTCATCTAGAGACATATGTATGATACCGTTTACCTTATAGAGTAGGGGGATTGAGCGTTGGCTGATCTCTATTATTAATACAGGTGCTATACTTACACGATAAATTATTCGTGCACCATAAAACTCTATATCTCTAGTGTTGAACATGAATGGATCATAGCTTATGAGTAATCTCGCCTTGTTATTTGGCATACGTGGTATTAAGGAAGCACTTGCTAATACTGGCGCTAGTAGTAAGGCTAGAATGAATAGAAGAGATAGAGTTTTTAGGTAGTTCATAACACAAACCCTCCTGCTCAACTACTCACTATTATCTATAATGATCAATATAAAAGTGTTACTTTAGTGGGATTGCTAACCTAAGCGTTTCAACCGAATATAGTTTTAATTTTTATACAGTGTTTTTCATTATTTTAAAGAAAACTTCATAGACTACCACATGGTATAGTATTTTAACTGGGGCTTTGAATTGGTTCGCACTATAGATCTAAACGTTGATGCTGGCGAATCCTATGGTAGATGGAGCTTAGTTAATGAAGAAAAACTCTTCCCATATGTTACCTCAGTTAATATCGCTTGCGGTTTCCACGCCGGTGATCCGTTTAATATATGGAGAACGGTCAAGATCGCGAAGAAACTAGGTAAAGCAGTAGGAGCTCATCCTGGATTCCCTGATCTTATGGGGTTTGGTCGAAGACCTATGGAGATCAAAAACGATGAACTATACACTTATATCATCTACCAGTTAGGCGCATTAGACGCTTTTCTACGTATTGAAAATCTTGTAATGCAACACGTTAAACCACATGGTGCCCTTTATAATATGGCTTGGACGAGGGAGGACTATGCTGAAACCATTGTTAAGGCTATTAAGGCATATAATGAGAAGTTAATACTCGTCGCACCATACGGTTCAATGATGGTTTTAAAAGCAGAAGAATATGGATTACGTGTTGCCTATGAAGCATTCATCGACAGAGCCTATGAACGCAATGGTAGACTAGTTCCTCGTGGTAAACCAGGGGCTGTTATAAAAGATGTTGAAAAAGCCGTTGAACAAGCTTTGATGATAATAGATAAGGGGATTGTGAAAAGTATTGATGGATATGAAGTAGAGATCAAAGCTCATACATTATGTATTCACGGCGATACCCCCGATGCCATAGAATTTGCTCGTAGAGTTAATGAGAAATTAAGAGAAGTGGGTATTGAACTTAAACCACTTGGTGAGATCCTATCTTGAATAAAAAACTTCCACGAATAATCCCAAGTGGCGGATATGCTTTAACCATAGAGGTTTGTAGAGAAGTTAGTCGTGAATGCATAGAGAAAGTTCACATGATCTACTATGCCTTACTAAATAAGCTTAATAGGGAAAAATACGAAATAATAGCCGGTTTATCAGCTATAACGATCTATTATGACCCTAGAGAAGACAATATAGGTAAATTAAATAAAATGATTCAAGGCGTTTTAAACAAGTTAAACGAGTATTCCGGATCCTACGAGGAACTCTATAAACGAAGAGAATGGGCGATACCAGTTGTATACGGAGATGATTATGGCCCAGATCTATATGACGTAGCCCATATAACTGGTTTAAGTAAAGAGGAGATCATAAGAATCCATACTAGTAGAAAATACCTATGCTATGCGATCGGTTTTACACCAGGCTTTATATACTTAGGAGAAGTCGACGATAAACTTATAGTTCCTCGATTAGAAAAACCACGTCTGAAAGTTCCAGCTGGCTCAGTGGGTTTAGCGGGACGATTAACTGGAGTATATAGCATTGAAAGTCCAGGTGGTTGGCGGATAATAGGACGTACACCGTTAAGAATGTTCGATTTTACTAGAAAAGATCCTATGCCCATAAAACCCGGTGATTATATAGTGTTTAAATCGATCACGAAGAGAGAGTATGAAGAGCTTCAGGACGTGTTCATAGGGGATTATATTGGTTAAGATATTGAGAATTAGATCTGTTACTGGAATAGCGACTATACAGGATATTGGAAGATACGGTTTTAGAAACATCGGCGTGCCTGTAGCTGGGGCATTAGATAGGATCTCCTACGTATATAGTAATGTATTGATCGGAAATAACCCATTTAGTGCCGTTATCGAAGTTATTGGTGTATTTACGGCCGAAGTATTAAATGATACAATAATATGTGTAACTGGAGGAGCCGAGAAAATATACGTGAATGGAATCGAACATAATACGTGGAAACCAGTATATGTTAAGAAAGGATCGGTTATAACTATAAAACCTGGTCTAAGTCCTCTCAACTATCTAAGCATGTATAGTGGTATTAAATGTCCAATGGTGCTGGGAAGTAGATCAACTTATTTACGTGGTAAAATAGGTTGTTATCCAGAAGGGTTAAACCCCGGTCTTATATTGGAGTCTTACCTACTACCAGAACCTAGTATATGGTATAGAGTAAAAGATCTAGAACCTCCATTTAACCCCTTCATACAATATATTCCATTAGAGGATCAGACGCTTGAGTTGAGGGCTACTCCAGGTGTACATAGCGATTTATTATGGGATTTGGATCAACTATTTAAGAACTACTATTATGTAAGCCATGAATCGGATCGGTTAGGGTATAGGCTTGAGGGTTCACCGCTTAAATCTGCTCAAGAACTTGGGCGTTTACCCTCTATCCCGGTTGATCGAGGCTATGTTCAAGTACCGCCTAATGGTAAACCTATTGTTTTAATGTCTGATTCACAAACTATGGGTGGGTATGCAGTTGCTTTACATGTGTTACAGCCAGATATTGATAGATTAGCGCATTGTCAGCCTGGATATAGGGTTTTATTTAAAGACATTACGTATAGGGAGGCCGAGGATATAATGAGTGATTATCTGCAGAAAATACAGGAACCTATCGTATTACTTGGGAGAGGGGTTTTTTAGTCTATGTAGTCACCAGTCTCTATTTTCTCAGGTATATATTTATCTGCAAGGAATTTCAAACCTTTACTTGCCATAGCTTCTATCTCAAGCTTAGATAATGTCTTAAAAAATATACACAGCTCTCTAATCCACTCTGGTGTTTTAAACCATGGATAACCAGTTATTCCCTCTTTCTTTTTCCTTATCATAGATCTGATACTGCGATCCTCTAAACAAGCCTCAGCGACATCATACCCGATTAATTCAACGGCTCGTTCAACATCTTTTGGTTTTGCTTTAATTATATAGTTTTTCCTCTCCTGCTCTGTTAAATAGGGCTTCTTATGGGGTAGTTTCAATATTTCATCAACTGGTTTATCACCTAATTTCTTAGATTTTCTCAGTATTTTCCTCACTATAGAATCTCCAAAAACATCTGTCATAGCTACACCTATGAACTTAGCATTAGGCGTTGCAAGTCGCTCGCTTTCATACGATAACGTTATAGAACCGATCTTAAAGACACTATAGATATACCACCCGTAGGGATCACTGTTGTGATATACAATACCATATCCTCCTATAAACGAGTTTGTATATGGAACAGCGAAGTCATAGACATAACCTTCATATTCTTCTTCTTCAACAGACACTACCTTAGCTAAAACTATATCACCTGTGATTATCAAGTCGTAATCTCGTGGTATTTGAAGTAATTTTTGAGAAGTTAATAGGGCTAGTTTTGTTTTTGAAATAGTTGTGTTTTTACTAGAATACGATGTTAATCCTTGATTCATTAAACGTATCAATTTTCTTTTAACTTCCTTTTCAATAGGTAATCCATATGTGGGCTCCGAAGTTAATGATTTAGTGGAATTCTTCTTTGTAAAGAACGCGTATATACCTGATGGTGTTCTAGAATGTGATTTACCTACTCTCACTATTAAGTCCTCACTATTAATTGTGAGCGAGGGATTAACGCCTAGTGCTTGTAAAATTAGGAATACTTGTTTGGAAAGCACTTTACTTCTTGTAGAATAGATTATATCACCATACCTATCTATGCTACCATCTCCTTCAAAAAGCCCCTTTAAATATGAGAGAATTACCTTCTTTGGCGAATTAATTATTATGCCTGGTACTCTTTTTGTTCTAGCTTTACCAAGGATCCCTAGTGATTTAAATACTAAATACATAATACGCGACATTATGATAACTTTCATTCCTTTATCACGTTTAACTATGGGTTTTAATCCGAATTTTCTCTCTATAATACTAGCTAGTCTCTGTGCTTTTTCTTCTTCGCGGGAACCTAGGTTAAAGACTATATATCTATTGTTAAACGCGCTTCCTTCAGCGGTATAAAGTCCAAATACCCATGCTAGCTCCTCATCAACTACTATTTTATTATTTACTTTTTTCCTCGAACGTGAAAGTCTTACATAAGATGCTTTATCAATATCAATAGTTGAGGCTTCCGCTAAGCGTATTTCTTTACCATCTTCAATACCTAACCATAAACTGTTTTCTAGTTTGAAACGACTATTGTATAATTCCTTGTTACTAAGTAATAGTCTAGCAACATTTATAACGCGATATTCGTTGCTATTATCGTTAAATATAGGTATTCTCTCGGCAACAACTATGTAGTCACCAGGCCTTATCTTATATGCAGACTCTACCGTAATTTTACCATTACGGAAAACAAATAGTGAATGTGCTTTAGTTACTCTTACTATACCTCTACCCTTGATCTTTATCCGTAGTATCTTATCTTTAATCCAATGCCTATACATATAGCCTACAGGGCGCCACTCTATTTTTCCACTTGAAGGATCCCATGAAGCAACTGCTATTGGTGCTATGACCCTTTCTCTTATTTTTCCTTTCTCAAAGTATTTACCTATTAACTCTTCTACAGGCCCGATCTTTATCTCATTAGATTCTAGGTCTTTAATTACTACAACCTCATCTGCAGGTATGCTATCGGTTAATATATATACTGGGAGTTTTAACTCCTCATTTAACCTACGGACAAATCTACGTGTAGCTCGATCTGGTTGTCCCGCGCTAGTAATTAGTATCGCCTTGTATTTCTTCCAGAAACCATATCGGTGTAATTGTTGGAAAACAGCGTCTTTCTCGACAACCAATACATATTCTGCATCAACATCTTTAAACTCGATCAGATCAGGCGTTGGTTCTATAGAGTACGCGCCATGACCCATTTTACTAAGATCTATAACGTCATCTCCACTTTTTATAACAAGATTACCGACTACCTTACCCTTCTCTTTACTTAGTATTAATAATTCTTCACGTAGTAATCCTAGGTATACCTCTAGATCTCTTATCACAGAATCTGATTCACGTTGTTCATCCCACGTATTCTCGTGATGAAGCCTACCATGTAGGTCGCGGTATGTTATCGTGTGCTTCCCCCTATAGTATAGGTCACGTATAGTTGGGTATTCATTATTAATTAAAGCCTCATATATTATTGAGGCCATTAATAGCGTTTGCATAAATTTCTTAGACTCGTTAACATCGAGAAAACTTCTTCTCTGCATCTCTGGCCCTAGTAGTAGTAACTTGTTTTTCTCATCATAGATCGTGTTAGTGAGTATTCTCTTGGGCATTATAATTACTGGTCTTTTTCCCTCAATAATGTTCTTCACTATTTCTGAGAATTTTTCTCGAAGAATAGTTATACATCTTTCTCTGGCAAATTTGTCTGTTTTAGAAATACTCATTAACGTTCACCCTTAAGTACCTATTTCAACGTTTTCTACAACACGTTTGACGTCATTTGGCGATAAACCAGTTCTAGCCACTATTATATCTATTATCTTATCCACTAGTTTTTTCTCATCAAGCTTATGTCCGTTGGAGATTATCGCTAAGGCCCTAGCTATTTCCGGCACATATTTAGCTATGTTAACCACTTTCTTCCTAATTTCTTCCTCTTTCCTCTTCTTTGAGAGAAATCTTCGGAGTCTACGTGCAACTTCGGATATGGCTAGTTTGATCTCACGCCTTATCTCTGGAACATCCGCTATACTCTCCTTTCCGACTCCTTTGAATGGAATCTTAGTACTACATATATGGACAAGCACTAGTATCGGTGCTGGTAGTTCTACGAGGTAATTAGACCAGTTAATATCTTGTTTGACAACCAGAGTTACGACGTCACTTCCTTCATCGTACAGTAGTGGTATTTTATTTGCATACCTTAAAACGATCGGTTTATCTTGTTCACTAACTGGTGTTTTACCACCATATGCTATTCCAGCTTCAATTATGAAGGGATGTCCTTGGTAAGTAGATGGTCTTCTTGTAACGGCGTCTACAAATTCTGGTTTATACATTCTCTTTAAACCAGCTTTTATAATATCAGAACCTAACGGTGATAATGCATCTGCCTTCGGTGGTCTATATTTATCATAGTTTTTCATAGCATCCACTAATTTTAATAATTCATGCTCACTTAGTTTCTTGGGATCTTTAGATGGATCTATACTTGCTTTCTCTAATATATTCTTAGCAGTTACTTCTCCAACACTTTGAAAACTATGTATTAATAAATCGAATATTGTTGAATACTTAGAATTAACTACGATTCTCTTTAAAACCTCGAGATCAATACCATAGGGATGAGGCTTTACCTCCTTTGGTGGCTTAGGTAATTTGTCCACTACTCTTTCATAGAAAATAATATTGTTCTCGGGGGTGATCAATGTAATATTAGCATAGGGTGTAGCTATTGCTGTTCTTTTAATGTATTCTAAAACTCTACTACGTGCTTTACTCCAGTCTCCCTCTAGTACAAGCGATACTATAGTTCCATGCCAATCTCTATTCTTTCTAATAGTGCTTCTTTCAACAACTATTGGCATATTTTTATTAATATCGATTCTAAGCTTGAATTGATAAATAAACTTCAAGCCAGGCTTACTCGTGATCACTTCTACGGGGCGACCAGTTGTCATTTGAGCGTATAAAACTGCCATTTTTACTCCAAGACCATACATTCCACGTGTTTGTCTTAGAATGTATTTTGAGCTGAAAAGAACTCTGCCAAATGCTTCAGGGACTATATGAGGTGGTACTCCTATACCGTTGTCCTCGACTGTTATCTTATAGAAGTTTTGTTCGGGATCAGCTTTTTGTATTGTTATCTTAATATTTGGCAGAATTCCATGGGCGTCAGTAGCGTCTAAGGCGTTTTCTACAAGCTCACGGACAGCCTGGTATATAGCTCTAGCTGGGTTTGAGAAACCAGCTATTTCCCTGTATTTTAGGAAAAATTCGGCTGGGCTTATCGCCCTATATTTCTCATCAATGGTTGCTGCCATAAACCTACCCCTCTCCCGTTAACATATCTTATTATTTCCATTTTTAACGAATAGAACCATTGGTAAATCCAATAGTTTCGCTTAAGCCCCGCTCCTCATAGACTTTATAAGTATTTCATAATCGAACACAACCTATTATATTTTCCAAATACTAGGAGGTGGTTTTAATGAAGGCTGTTTCACCCTTAATAGCTACGGCTTTATTATTGATCATAACAGTAGCTGGTGGTATAATCATCTACAATTATGTTGTAAACTCATTATCATCGGCACAACAATATGCTTCATTAAGTATAGTATCTTCTAGGATGGTAGTGTTAGAAAACAGTACTGTTATAAACGTGAAAATAACCAATATAGGTACAGCACCTACGACTATTAACGAGATAGAGATCTTACCATTGAATATTACGAAGAAACTAAACATACCAATAGATCCCGGTACTACGAAGAGCATAAACATATTTCTCGATCAGCGACTAGATACAAGTATTAAGCATTATATCATAGTTAAGTATGATGATGGAGAAACAGAACCTCACTTAATAGAGATCGTAAAGTAGAGTCCTCATCAGATATTGTTTCTCCCTAAGGTGTTCTACTGTGTTATCAAAAATGTTTAAACTATTTACATATTTTTCTAATCCTATAAACTTGATCAATATGGATAGGTTTGAAGATCTTATTAAAAGTATTATTATAGAGTCCAGAGTAGAGCCTGTTAAGATAGTTAAACCTATTGAGCAATACACTATTGATGATGAGATAAAAGTAGTAGTTGGTAATAGAAACGGGTCTCTTGAATACATAGTAGTAGAACCGGAATATGACGACGAAATAATATACGCGGTGTCCAGAATCTACGCGATCAATCCTTATTGTGAAGACTTAGTATGTATCGAGAAAACAATAGCCTCATCTAATGATGAGAGACTTAGACAAATATTTAGTAAACAACCACTTAACATAGCGTATTACTATAAAAAAGTAGCTAGTGGTTATGGTTCTCTGTATCCATTAGTAAAAGATCCTTATATCGAGGAAATAGCTAGTAGTGCTGATGACCAGTATGTTAGTATTATTCATAGGAAATATAGTTGGTATGGATGGATGAAAACTAATATAAAAGTCAGCGAGAAAGGGATAGATAGAATAGTTTTAAGTCTAGCTAGGAAGATCGGGAAACACTTATCATATACACATCCAGTAGCTGAAGGCTTAACTCCAGAAGGTTTAAGAATAAGTCTTACATATGGAAGAGAAGTATCTCGAAAAGGAAGTAGTTTTGTTATACGTAAAAAACCAATATCTCCATGGACAATAACTAAATTAATAGATTCAGGGACGTTATCAGCGTTAATAGCGTCTTACCTATGGCTTGTCATGGAGTTTAGAGGCTCTATACTAATAGTTGGCGGCGTTAGTAGTGGTAAAACAACATTGCTTCAATCACTACTAACATTAATCCCTCCATCTAGGAGAGTGGTTTCTATTGAAGATACGCCGGAATTAATGGGTTCAACTGGCTATTGGGATCCGCTTGTCGAACGTGTAGTTAGTGTTGGTGAAGGCGTAAACATTGATATGTATTCTTTGCTGAGGTTTAGTTTAAGGAGGAGAGCCGATTATCTAGTTGTTGGTGAAGTAAGGGGTGTTGAAGCAAGACTACTTGTCCAAGCCTCTCGTCTGGGACACGGTGTCTTAGCTACACTTCATGCAGAATCGGCGAGCTCAGCGTTAGAAAGACTAATTTCACCCCCTATATCGATCCCGAAGAAGCTCTTATCTAATATATGGTGTATTGTTGTTATGGAAAACGTTCACGGTATACGTAGGGTGAAAAACGTATATGAAGTGGGTGGTGATTTAAAACAATATGAGATATTTAGATATAGCCCTACTAAGGGGTTTATGCCTAAAAAACCAGATGATCTCGTTGAAAAAACAGTAAGATTAACGAGTATCTTAGAAAAAGAAATTCTTATAGAAGAACTAGTCTCAAGAACCGCCTTTCTAGAAAAACTAGTCTCTAGAGGAGTATTTGGAATTGATTCTTTAAGTCTTGAGCTAAACAATTATTACTACGAAATGCTTGAAGGCGAGGTTTTACAAGTTGAACATACTACCTAGTGTATTATACTTAGTATTGTTGGCTGCGTCTTTAACGTTATTATTTTTTATATTAAAGCCTTTTATACAGAAGTATTTTCATAAGCTTAGGTTAGAAAACGAGTTTCTCGATTTTTTATCGATCTTATTAACAATGGAGGCTAGTGGTTTAAGACTTGACGAAGTACTCGAAGAAGCTTCTAAGAAGAAACTTATGCTTCCTAGTTCGTATCTGGAGATAGCTAAGAGATATACTTTATTGTCGAGGATGAATCCAGACCCTTATACCTGCATACGTTTGTTATCGAGGGTTATTCCAAGTGAGAGGGTATCTAGGTTTTTCGAGGGTTATTCCGAGGTACTTGTATCTACTAATGATACCTTAACATATGTTGAGTCATTTATACGTGAAGAACTACGTGGTCTTCGGTCAAAGATCGAAGGTTATTCTTCAATACTTGATACTCTCTACGAGTCGTACCTGATAATATTGCTTGGTATGTTAACGTATTTTATGTTGCCTTTTACCCCTATTCCCGGTATGGTGTTCGGATTTTTGATAGCACTATTATCGGTTTTTGCTTTTCTCTTAGTCTATAAATTATCTGATCTTACAATGTATTTTAATGGAGTGTTGTTTACGTTTCCTACATTAATACTTGTATTTTCCACCCCATTAATAGTTACTATATATCCTGCTTTGATCCCATTACATCTTATAATAGTTGTTTTAATTGGTGTTTTACTATGGTATTTGTCCCGCGGGGTATTACTCATAGAGGATAAAGTAAATGTTTTACTCGAAGACTTATATGCTAGTGTTAGACAAGGTATCCCCATTGATCACGCGATCATAGTGGTTGGTAGGAGATATGGTTTTCCAGTAGATAAATTAGCTGACTTGTTAAAACTTGGTTTTAAACCAGTGGAAACTATAAGTGTATTCAAATTACCTCCATTACCTAAGCGGGTCCTAGGACTTGTATTAGCACCTATAGAGTATACTAGGGGGACTCCGCGATATTTTGGATATATTCTTAATATTGTTGAAGGGATAAGAGGACTTAGAAGAACATTGTTAGAGAAGGGTAGGATATACTTCGTATATGTCTTAGTGTTGTTATTTGTGGTGATCATAATGTTTAAATTAATGAAAAACTTTAACTCGGGAATATTGGGTGGTGAACTTGTTAAAAGTATAACATATGCTTCAGTGTTTGAGTCTATAATGATCGCTTCAATGATTAGTAGGGGGTATTGGTTTAAAAATATCACGGGCTACGCATTATTAGTATTGACTGTTGTTGTTTTAGAAGTATTTTTCTAACCTTTCACAACACCAATAGGTCTCATTCTAACAACAAGTTTTCCAATACCAACTTTATGGGCAACCATTACAACCTTATCTACATTCTTATATGCTTGTGGAGCCTCTTCACTAATAACTCTACGAGTAGCCGCTCTTAACATAATACCTTTCCTAGCTAATTCGTCAACAACACGATCCGGGTGATATCTTCTAATGGCTTCGCCACGCGATGCTTGACGACCAGCACCATGTGGTGCACTATACCATGTACGTGCACCTTTACGTGTACCTACTAGTATATAGCTTGCAGTACCCATACTACCTGGTATGAGGACTGGTTGTCCAATACTACGATATTTAGCCGGAATATCTGGATGCCCTGGTGGAAATGCACGTGTTGCTCCCTTACGGTGAACAACTACTTTATACTTCTTCCCATCCACAACGTGTTCCTCGATCTTAGCAATATTATGTGCTACATCATATACTAGCTTAATCCCCAGATCCTCCGGGTTTTTATGAAATACTTGTTTAAAACTCTCGCGCACCCAATGCATGATTATATGCCTATTAGTCCACGCGAAATTAGCAGCAGCCGCCATCGCTTTAAAATAATCCTGAGCTTCAGGTGATTTAAACGGTAAACTAGCTAGTTCACGGTCTGGAGGCCTTATACCATATTTCCTCATAGCACGCTCCATCACAAGCAAATAATCACTAGCAACCTGATGACCCAAACCCCTCGAACCAGTATGAATCATAATAGTTACCTGCCCCTCATGCGTAATACCCATAACCTTAGCAGCCTCAGGATCATAGATCTTATCAACAACCTGAACCTCGACGAAATGGTTACCTGATCCAGTAGTTCCGAGTTGGTTTTTTCCTCTTTGTTTGGCGCGGTGGCTAACTTTTGAAGCATCAGCTACTTTCCAGCTTCCTCTCTCCTCGATGTATTCTAGATCCTCTTCCCAGCCGAAACCATTTTCGATAGCCCATTCAACGCCACGGTTTAAAACCTCGTCCAATTGGCTTATACTTAAGTTTAACTTACCAGTAGCGCCTACGCCGCTCGGGATATTTCTAAATAGTGTAGCTACTAGCTCCTTCAACTTAGGACGTACATCTTGCTCGTCAAGATCAGTTCTTAGAACACGTACACCACAATTTGAAACAATTACACCATTTGCTATAAAATCATGTGCTGGATCATCAACTGTTATATCGTATACGTATCCATTGTATTCCTCTATCTTAATTTCTTCTATTTCATCCCAGATAATATCCCCACTGAGATGTTCTCTAGCCCATTCCTCAAAAGTGGGGAAGTTTCTTGGTATTCTAACTTCTGAAACCTCATTATAGATAGCTCTTTCGACTAGCCTTCTATTGATCCATCTAGACTTTTTTATCAACATTAATGCCACTGTAGAAGGACTGGCTACAGTCTCATATAATTCTACGGTTTCATTAGCTATTTGTTTTCTCTCATTCAGTACCTTAAGCTTTAGTTTGAGCCATGTTGCAGCTGCTAATCCTAGTCTCTGCCTAATAGGATTGTATATATAACCTATGCGCGACCATAGATTGATCAAGGATCTTGGTCTAGTGGATATTCTAAGTTTAAGTCTTATTTTATCTCCATAGTCTTCTCTAGTAATACCAAGTACCTTAACGTTGAATTCTTGTAACATATCAGCTATATCTTTTAAAAACTCTACACCATTTTGTTCTAGTTCTTTTATCTTTGTTATTGATATGAATGGTTGCTCAAAGTTATATCCATTAATTGTTTGAGGCTTATTCATTTCTGCACCAAAGTATGCTGCTAAGTATAGTCTTTTCATCCATAAGGGTAATTCTTTGATCCATTGAGGCACTCTAAAGGGTGTATGTGTTTTCTTACCTTTTGGAGCACCTAATTTTTCAAGTAATTTTCTAAAACTTTTAGCTGACACATATATAGCATTTTCTACTCCCTCAATTGTTTTTCCATTATAGTAGACTTTCTTTCTACGCGTGATTATACTAGAAGGTTTATAACCTAATTTCCTAATATCCGATATGATCTCTTTTAATCCCTCTACGTTTCCATAGAACCAAGTCTTCTTGCCATTAAACGCTCCATCTCCGGTAAAGTATCCCAGTAATTTGATCAACAATGGCAATTTCGGATTATCCGTATACAGTGGTAGCAATCCTCTTTTAGCTAATTCTCTAGCCGTATATTCATCGAAATCGCGTTGATCTAAGAGCAGTTTCTTAGGCGGAGGTTCATACCTTACTCCTTCGAAGGGGTATGTAGCTATCTTCATACCTTTCTTGAGTCCTTTGGCATAGATCATTCCATGTTCCGTTAGAATTGGGTGATCATGGCTAGCTTTTACCACTAACCCTGAACGGGTTTTAATAACATATATTCTCTTCTCAGGTCTATAGAACCAAAATATTATCTTGGCGCCACGTATTTTTCCATCATCTACTAATACTTTCTCGCCGATTTTTAAATCAGCAATATACCTCCAAGCACCATGCTCATCTAATACCTTAGTATCCGGTGTTAAGCAATTAATGTCGTATCCGACTCCTCCTGGGCTTATGACTCCTTCTTCTACGTCGAAACCTGCTACGCCGCCTATGGGGAACCCGTATCCTTGGTGTCCATCGGGCATTACATAAGCATATAACTGTATACCGGGAAGACATGCAACGTTAGCAGCTTGCTCTAGCGTTAAGTCTGTCTTCATTTTCTCCAATAATTCTTCATCAGCAAATACTATAGCATCGGTTCTCATACCGGGTTTACTACCTTTTGGTATACGCCATTCATAGTCACTAATTTTTTCTAATCTAACACGTGTCAAGGAAAGCATCACCTAGACAAAATTATTTGCTTCTCTTAACTATGTTATTGACGGGTAATAAAAGTATAGATTATAGTTAAACAAGAGGTACTACTCACTTGTTCTCAAAATATCTTTTATTGTTTCAATGAATTCATTAAACGGTTTAATTACTTGTTTTCCTTCAACCATATTCTTTATCGTTACTTGTCTAGACTCGTATTCTTTTTCGCCTAAAATGATTGTTATTAATACCCCCTTCTTATTAGCTAGGCTTAATCCTTTACCGATCTTGTCGGTCCTATATACCCAAGCACTTATATTATTGTCAAGTAATACTCGAAGAACTTCGTAAGCATATCTTAATGGGATTTTCTTTTGTGTAATAATTAAGACTTTTTCCAAAGAACTTATCTTATCCTTTGAATTAGATAGAACAAGGGCTATTCTATCAAGACCAAGTGCTAACCCAGTTGAGTATTCCGGCGGCCCCCCATAGACGGTCGTTAGGTTATCATATCGTCCACCTCCACCAATACTAGTCTTTATCTTCTCGGGCACTTTGTATTCGTATATTATACTAGTATAATATGTTAGCCCTCTTACGAGTTTGGGGTCATAGATCGCTTTATAACCTAGCTGTTTAAGTATTTCGATGAAAAAAATAGTCTTTTCTATTTCTTCACGAAACTTTCCAGAATCCTCACCAAAGAGCTTCTCATATTCTTTAAGAAAATCCTCAAGTTTATCCAATGGTTTTTCGACGAGACTAGAGAAAGCTTCGAAGTATTCTTGAGTTGTTAGTTTTTTAACTTCAGCTAATGCTTTGTCAACCTCACGTTTATCAAGTAAATGGAGTATATGATCCTGTTTCTCAACCGATATATCTGCTTTAGTTAATAATAATCTATAGAATGCCACATTACCAACCACGTAATAGTGTTTTACACCCACTCTATCTAAAAAGTAGCTGGCGGTAAAAGCTGATGAAACATCACTATTAATATCTTTATCACCGATAATCTCAAGACCTGCTTGCCAAAAC
>Ga0190313_1001076_pt1 | contig 14981 bp, 21 predicted proteins | sample 4870071011_MG_FD_169989 | JGI IMG/M metagenome (GOLD analysis project Ga0190313, IMG submission 169989) | Hydrothermal vent sediment bacterial communities from Southern Trench, Guaymas Basin, Mexico - 4870-07-10-11_MG | ecosystem: Environmental > Aquatic > Marine > Hydrothermal vents > Sediment ...
CAGTAGTGCCTATTCAGAAATACGGTGAAGATTATAACTGCGAGTATGATTATTGTACTATTTCTCAGGCTTTAAAATACGCTTACGACCATAGGGGTCAGGGAAGTCTTACTTTGAAGCTTCTAAAGACAGGAAGCCTTACACCGCAGGACATTCAAAAAATATACTCAAACATTGGAATAACTACTGATGTTATTGATGAAAGCACTCTTGCTCAGGGAACTCCAAGTGAATTCAGTATTTTAAGTGACCCTGACTCATTCAATTTCGGTGAAGCTGGGAATTACTTATTCTCAATCAGTAAAAACACTTTAAGAGAAGTAACCCCACTAGACAGTGGTTCTGATGTAACAAAAGCTTTTTACCAGCTTCAATTAAACAAGCTAACTGATGATGGAAATATTAACAATCAGATAAACTTTGGTCTTTATCCTTCTCATGGCGACAAAGCAGCATGGGATGATGATCAATTAAAAGGTATTGCTGATGAGTTTTCTTCTCTTGCAAGAACATTCTTCGGAATACCTAAAAGTGACTCAAGTAATTATGGTCCTTTTGTTTATGGTTCAGACCACCGTACTTACGTTATAGTTAAGTTGGTAAAGTGTGATGCTGAAAAAATCCAAGAATCAGGAAACGACTGCAGCATAATAGACTCTGACGTCGGAGGATTGAACAATTTAAGAGGAGTAATAGCTTATTACCCGCAAGGGATTGGAAGGATCTCATACCCGACTTTGGTGTTTGCTTCATTATCCTATGATGGCTTAGAAGAAATGGTTGAAAGGTACTTTAATACTCTTGAAGGAAACTACCAGCTTAGCATTTACGAGAATAACGGGTTTTACTTCCTGTCAACAGCACCAAAAGTGCTTAGAGTGTTCTGTGCTGGCAAAAGCGATGAATGCAGTAAAGTCTCTGATGAAATAAGAAATGAAGGAAGCATGCTTACTGCTTTAAGGAAGTTTTATGCTGTTGAAGCAGGGTATAATCCTGATGAAATTGGCGTGGTTGAAAAAAGCGATGAAAGACAAGCTGACTTGAAGTTAGTGTTCTGCACTGATTTCACTGAATCAGGATGTGAGGATGAGCAAGGAAAATACTCTCAGTTAATGAATAACGTGTTCGGAGCAAATATTAACGAGGTATTCACTACTAATGTTCCTGTTAATGGAATACTTTTCAAGTTAAGCGGGACACAAGAAGGTTCAAACCTTAGGTATTACTTGTATGCTTGGAATACTTCAAGCGCGCAGAGGCTTCTTGAAGAGTATTATAATGCTTACTGGCAGCAGCCTGAGTATGAAAGTTCTCAAATAAGCACTGCGATTTGCGGTAACGGGGTTGTTGAAAGCGGAGAAGTATGCGAAATAGGCGACACTATTGACTGCGGGAACTTAAAAGGGTATAAACCAGGGAATGCTGCAACTTGCTTGGATGACTGTTCAGGCTGGGATACAAGCAACTGCATTCCAGAATCACAAATAAGTCCAAAATAAAAAGTGAGTGGTCTATGAAAAAGTATGAATCTTTCACTATGGCTGTAAGCCTGTTCCTCTTAAGCTTGATAAGCAAGCTTGATATTTTTGGAGTTGGGGGAATAAAACAAGACATTAACATGCTAATACTTGCGTTCAAGCTAGTAATACTCTTGTTTATTATTTCTTTTGTAAGGTCAAGGTTTGGAGGAGGACCAATAGTTTCTATAATGGTTTTTCTCTTAGCGTACATCATGTTGTTTACTAACTACTTTTACATTTTCGGGCCTGCGATGTTCATTTACTTCTTCATAATCTTTGGGTTCATCTCAATATTGTTTGACTTAAGCATTGCAAAGCCATGGAAGAAAATGAACCTCGGGCCTGACACTACTTCAAAAGAAGCTGGGGAAAGAATTGAAAGAGCAAGAAGCTTAAGGAGAGGACTTTATGGGTAAGAAAAGTCAGATGCTGTTAATAACTTTGGTATTTTTGATTATTATGCTTGCTCCTTTAATATTAGGCAAGTTCTTTCCATTACTTAAAGTAATGATAATGTTTTACCTCGCATTAATCATCTTCTTATTCGTGAGAAGAATCTTAGGCACTGGCATCTTATCTTATTTGGTTTCAGGAATACTGATTTATATTTTCGTGATAAAGTTTTATTACTTGGCTGTGCCTGTTTACATGCTTTACTTAATAGGAAGTATGATGTTAAGCGGAATAATAATCTTCGGGCTTCAAAAGCATGGGTGAAGTTTAAAAACAATCAAAAGCTTAAAACAATAGGGGAAGAAAATGAACTTATGGGCTGACCCAACTCTTTGGAATGACTTAAGAATAGTGTTTACCATAATATTTTTCTTGTTCCTTATGAAATGGTCTTCTGAATTCACTGGGTCAAAAGCAATAGGAGTGATTCTTGCAGCAATCATCTCTTACTTGACTTTTTACAAGCACTTTGAGCTCTTGATAATAATCCTCATCCTGTTCTTTGCTTATCCTTTCTTCTCAGCAGTAGCTGAAGGGCTTTCAGGGAAGTGAAAAAAATGGATCCTTTTACTTTAATAGTAATGCTTTTGATTGCATTCTTAGCATGGAATTCAAATGTAAACTGGCTTTTTGTACTACTCTTATTATTAATAGTGATTACTTCTAAAAGCAAGGCAATAGCAGCATGGATAATCATTGGATTTGGGTCGCTTTACTTCCTCGGCTTAACCCAGTATTACTTCATAATGTTTGTAATAACTGCTGGAATAATAATAGCTATTGGAGAAAAGAAAGGAAGTTCTTCAGAATACTATTCCCCTGAACTGATGAGGCTCTTAGGAGGATAAAATGAGTAATGCTCAAACTTATGTTGTCCTCTTGCTAGTAGCTGTTTTTTCTTACTTAATAAAACAAGCATGGGTTACTGTAATAGCTTTACTAATGTTGGTATTGATTCTTACTCTTGGAAAAGAAGAGAAAAAACCAAAAGGCAGCACTGGGCCTTTAGTACAGCCGATAATAGTTAAGAGAAAGTATGTTGGGCCTGAGTCAATTTACCCTGAAAAAATGAAGATTTACTATAATCCAAAAGGCGGCGAAGACTGGAAGGACAAGATTGAAATCTTTGGAAAGTTTGTCGGCACTGGAATAAGAAGCATCAAAAAGCTGTTTGAGTAGAGTTTTAGACAAGTTTAAGGAGATAAAATATTTCTTTATTCCCTTTTCCTTTAGGCCCGCCACGTAATGGTGAAAAAGCCTTAAAAATAACTTTAAAACCTTTTTCTTTTAACCATTTTTCAAAGTCCATGGCCATTCTATTAATTTGACTCTCAGGGATAACTCCCTTCCCTCCTTCATATTGAGGTTTGAAGAGGCAAACAATAAATCCATCCTTCTTAAGAAAATAAGGAATGTTAACAAGTATTTTACGAAGAGAAATGTTGCTTACATCAATTGTTATTATATCAAACTTTTTATCTCCCACCTTTTCTTTTAATAGTTCATAGTTACTAGCGTCTAATCTTTCAATCAATTTTACCCTTGGATCCTTGAGTAACTTCTTACTAAAAATATTCTTAGCTATATCAACAGCAACAACCTCAGTAGCACCATTTTGAAGCATAAAGTCTGAAAAACCACCAGTAGAACACCCAATATCTAAAACACTTTTACCACGAGGAGTAATGCCAGCCTTCTTAAAAAAATCCTCAATCTTATAACCCCCACGGCTAACATACTTAAAGCTCTCCGCAAGCTCAACCTCATCATCATTTTTCACATCATAAGACTGTTTAAAGACTTGTACTCCGTTCACTAAAACTTTTCCTTGCTTTATTAAATGAACTGCTTTTGATCTAGACTCAGCCATTTTTTTCTTAACTAAAAAGATATCTAAACGCATTCCCTATGCACCGAAAAACTGTTCCCAAAAACTAATTTTAAGTATCTCTCATCATGGTATGCCCTATTTAAAAACTCTGGTATCAAATTGCGAGCAATACTACAGTTATATTCGTAAGGAACTAAACCTCCTCTTAATATCATCCTCATAGGGCAGTTTCCTTTACAAATATATGAAAGATTACATTGGGAGCAAACAGGATAGTTTTTATAATGAAACTTAAAAAGATTTTTCATTTGAACTTCTCTTATGGCACTAAAGTTTATATCTTTACTTTTATCTATTTTCCATAAGATAAGATCATCTTTTACCCCTTCTTTTACAATTTCAACACAAGGTGTCAAAAGACCATAAGGGGATACAACAATTTTATTCCTTAAAGAACAAAAATAGCTATTACTAGGTATGCTTAAATACGAGGTATCAATAAACATTTCGATGTCCTCTTTAATAATCATATCAAATAGAGAAATCATCTTTTTTGAAAATAAAAGAGGGTCAGGAGAGTCTACTATTTTAGACCTCTCAGAACATGAAGTTTGAACTGGTTCTATTTTCACTGTCCTTATGCCATATAAAGTACTGAGAGTAACAACATCAGTTGGGATGTTTAACACATTAAATTTAGTTATCGTCATTTGGACACTTAACTTATCAGGAGGATATTCATCTTTTAAAGTGTTCAAAGTTTTAACAATTTTCTCTTCTGAATTAAAACCAAATCCGGGACGCGTCTTAAAATGAGAACTACCATCATAAGAAATTCTAAGGTAAACATCATTCTTTTTAAGCCAGTCTATATAATCCAGTATTAATGTTCCATTAGTGACAATCCTTATATGCGTCTTCAAATATTTATCTTTTAAGTAGTTAACCACCTCTCTTATAAGTGAAAAATTTAAAAGTGGCTCACCACCACCTGCAAAGTATAAATTTACTTTGTTAATCTGTGGATACTCTTTTAGAAGCTGATCTATAACATATAGTGCATCCTCAAGGCAAAGGTCTCTATTGTCCCAACCACCATCAGAATAGCAATAAATGCATCTTAGATTACATCTCATAGTCGGAAGAAAAGTAATACTAAGAGTCCTCTCATCAGCTCTAGCACAAAGCCCTTCCTCACAATTACAATCTTCTTTCCTCTCTATCTCATGAAGTATACCTTTCCCTTTCTTACTGTTGAACTCTTTTTTACTCAAAAAAATTAGAATCCTATTCCCAATAATCGCTACCCCTTCGCCTAAATCAACAACTCCTGCTTTCAACTCTTGCACCTAAAAGAAAGATTTATTGCTTACAACATCCTGGATGAGCAGCGCCTAGTATATTTTCATCTACTTTCCCATCTATATGCTCTTTCTTCCAAGAGTAAATTACCATTGGTATCCCCAGTTTTGCTTTTAATGAATTAATAATTGCCATCATTTAAATACTTATCGTTTATCAATCCTCTTTCTTCTCAAATATTTTCTTGAAAGGATTAAAAGGAATCATTGAAAACAATGACACTAAAGGGTTCTTGTGCTCTCCTCTCACTATTGGCAATGCGTCTGTCCTGATTTTTCCTTCTGCTTTTTCTTCAATTATTGGGAAAAAAGGAGCGCTTAACTGCTGCGGAGTAATTACCTCCTCTGTCGGAGGAGGGGATTGTATTACCACGTGCTTTGTTTCAAGCTCACCAGCTTCAGAGGATGAAGCCGGAGCATGATTATTAACCTGTCTTACTTTCTCAGCAACACTTAATAACAGTAATAATGCTCCAAGCAAGACTAAGAAAAAATTGTTCATGAAAAAACCAACAACAATCAATAATGCTCCAGCCTCAAGCTTCATTCAACCAGCTTCCTTATTCCCCTGCCAATGGCTTTCCCAAGCTCGCCTATCAGTCCTTTACCAGTCGCCTGCTCCCATTCTTTTTTCTTTTGATCTGCTTCTGGTTTAAACTTCAAGGTCATCTCACTAGGGATCCTGTAAGGAGCACCACGGGTTGACTCAATAATTATTGGCTCAAGAATATTGCTTGACTTTGACTTCTTAGGCTTTGGCTTTAACAAACCAACCAACCAAAAGAAAAAACAAAATAAAGCAACCCACTTAGCTGCAATCACGTACCCTCCTAAGTAAAGAAAACCAGCAATCACAAGTCCTGTTATGAAATACTCTGTCTTCACTTCTTCTCCTCCTTTTTCTCTTTTTTAGTTCCTAACAACAGTCCTAAGCCTGCGCCGATCATCCTGCCAAAATTCCTGATTGACTTTGCCCAAAGCTCTTCTCTTCTTCCTTTTTCTTCTGGGAACACTTTAATCTCAAACTTCGGAGGATAAAGGTAAGGGGGTTCTCCAACATCCTCATAAATAACCGGATGAAGAACTTCTTTTGGAGCACCAGAAGACTTCTTTGCAGGCTCTTTCTTTGAAGGCAACACCATAAAAAACAAAGCAACTGCTAATAATATTACAAGCCAGCTTAAGTTTAAGTAAAACCCAACAAGTAAACACAAAACGATCAAGGCAAGAATTTTTGAGTTCATGATTTAATTGAGTTAAAAAACATTAAAAAACTTACTCAGGAAGCCTCTCAATTAGTTTCTTCATTTTTTCGTAATGCTCGTTTGCCTTTTCTTCCCCTGCAATACAGCATAAAGTACCTCTTAATTCATTAATTATCCTCAACAAGTCCTGTTTTGAAGGATTGTCAAAGTCAACTCCTTTTGAATGAAAAACACACTTTAACTGGTTGACTAAAAAATCCTCGGTAATCTCTTCAGGAAGTTTTCCACCATAAGCTTGTTTTTGAACTGAAACATAACACTCTATGAGAGCTTTTTTAACGTTTTCAACTGTTGCTGGTTTTTTCATGTACTCTTCAAACCAGTCACTCATAAGAAGAAAAAAGCAAAAATGATTTAAAAAACCATAGGAAAATGCTTTTAAAAGAAAGACTCCAAAATAATAATCAGCTGCTTATTCTAAGACAAAAAGCCAAGGTGAGCGTTCATGAGGTACGAGCATCTAGTCATTGACGCTAGGGAATGCAAGAACAACTTTCTTGACAATGAAGAAAAAATAAGACAAATCCTTGACGTTTTAAGTGAAAAACTAAGAGTCAACGTGCTTAGAAAAGATGTTCAAAAATACGAGCCTCAGGGCTTGACAGTATCATACGTGTTAGCTGAATCACATATGATATACCATTCCTGGCCTGAAATAAACGCGTTTACCTTAGACGTTTTCACTTGCGGAGAAGAATCACCTACAAAAATAATCCCTGACGTGAAAGAATTCTTCAAACCAAAAGAAATGGACTTAAAACTAATAACAAGAACCCTAAGATAATTACTTCAAATACTCAATCACTTTAAGTGCTTCTTTAAAATTTTCCCTATAAGCAAAAGCAGTGTTCTGATTGTATTTTTCAGCAAGAGCCTTCAAAAGCTTTCTTTGAGCTTGCCAGTACTCATGCTTCCATGAAAAATTGCTCTTATCAGAATAAAACACCGCGTACTCAGGGAACTTCTCCTCAACCACTCTCTTTACTTTTTCAAGACACCCTGTCTTTAAGTTCAGCTTGTCAAAAATTATCAAATCAACACCAATGCTATTCAATTCTTTGAACAATTCCTCTGTCTCTGTTAAAAAAGGAAGAGTCGGTGCTATGAAAGCATAAGTCTTAATTCCCTCGTCGCAAAGCGTTTTCAGCACATTGAGTCTTTGCTCAGGAGACGCTGCTAATGGTTCAAAAGCCTTCTGCACTTTTTCATCAAGAGTGTTAATTGAAACCCCTACATTCGCGTAAGAAAACTGCTTGATTAATCCAACATCCCTAAGCAGAAGTCTTGACTTCGTGAGTATGTCAACACCAGCCTTATGTTTTACCATTACTTCCAAGCACTTCCTCGTCAGCTCATATTCTTTTTCCAATGGCTGGTAGGCGTCAGTAGCAGAAGACAACACAACTACTTTGCCATCGTACTTGCCTGTGCTTAATTCTCTTTCAAGCACTTCAGCAATGTTTGTTTTTGGTTTTACAAGACTCCCCCATTCCTCATTATAACCAATCTTCTTGAAAAAAGCAGCCATGTAACAATAAACACACGCATGCTGGCACCCAATGTAAGGATTAAGAGTATAATCACAGTTAGGAATCTTTGTCTTATACAAGGCGGTCTTGCAAGTTGTTTCGATTATCTTCATGCTTTTCCCCTAAGCATGTCAACTTCTTTCTTTATCATAGAAACAGCGATTTCTACTGCTTTTTTGGTGCCATACTTTTTTATCAGCTCATCAACTGGAATGGTGATTACTTTCACTCCTCTTTTCCTTAATTCTACTATTTCTTCTTCTACTGCTTTTCTCATTTTTTTCAAAGATTCAAGGTCTTCCAAGTACTCTATTTTCTTTCTTTTCTTTAATTCTTCAAAAGCAATCTCAGGATCTCTTAAAGTAACAACTACAACATCTGCTTCAGGAGCTCCTGAAGCTTTCTCACTTATTTTTTTCACAATTTTCATCTTTTTACTTGGCCTTGCTTTAGAGTGTGTTTCCACTTCGTAAAGAGGATACCTATCATATATCATAATGCTTTTGTTTTTCTCAGCTGGAATCCTTACGAATGGAAAAGAAAACAAGTACCCTGCTTGTGCAAGAGTCTTTGGAGTTGTCTTCTTAGTTTTTGAAGTATATGCTCTGTCAAACACTTTTGCTGCTGAGCGTCCGAGTTTTCCTGCTTGAGGATACCCTCTTACCTGAAGCAACCCAGCTTGCTCGCCGTATTCCTCTTTAAGCTTTAAAGCAATAGTTGTTTTACCTGACCCGTCTATTCCTATGATCGCCACCCTGAATGGTTTCTTACGTTTTCTCATCCATTAATTCAGGAACTTAGTTTATTAAAAAATAATCAGTTGTATGACTCCTTAAAGCTTGCTGGTAAAAAACCTAACGCCTTCGTACACGCTTTCAGGCTTGTACCCTCCTTCAAGCAAGAAGAAGTGCTTGTAAGAAGAAACCAGTTCAACAACCCACTCATAAGTCTTCTTAGTAAAGTTTAAGTCGTTACCAAGCTCAGGAAGCTTGTCTTTGAAGTAAGAGTCAAAACCAGCAGACACCCCAACATAGTCAGGGTTAAATTCTTCCAGTCTTGGAACAAGCTTCTCTTCAAGCTTTTTAATCACTACGTCATCACCAGTGCCTGGTGGAACAGGAATGTTCACTGCGTTGCCCTCGTCTTTAAGTCCAGTGAAAGGATAGAAAGGACTTTGATGAACAGAACAATAAAGCACGTTGTTTTCTCCTTTTACAAGTTCCTGTGTTCCATTACCATGATGACAGTCAATGTCAAGCACCAGGACTTTTTTTCCTTTGCCTGCCAAGTACTTCGCAGCTATAGCCATGTTGGAAAACACACAGAAGCCCATAGGCTTGTCTGCTAACGCGTGATGTCCAGGGGGCCTTACTAATGCGAATGCTTGTTTTTCAGCAGCCAACACGCTTGACCCAACAGCATAACAAGCTGCTTCAAAAGTATGCTGGTTGTAATAAGTGTCAGGAGTAAGCATTCCTTTTCCGCGCAGTGACCTTATCCTTTCAACGTATTCTTTTGAATGACAGAGCTTTAAGTATTGCTCGCCGTCCACTGGTTCTATCACTTCAAACTCATCCAAATTCTCTAAAACAAGCTTAAGCCTTCTCTTGTTCTCGACATGAAAAGGATTATCATGCTTGAGAAACACTTCACCATAAATGATTTTCATGGCTTGCTCCTCAAACTTTATCGCATTATCACACAACAGTCAGGGATTGAGCGAAAGCGAAATCCCCTGCCCGCAAGCCGCTCACTGGACTGAAAGTCCTGTAAACGCAGGCTTTTTGAAGCCTATGCAGGGGAAGGGATTTGAACCCTCGAACCCACTAAGGGACCAGGCCCTGAACCTGGCGCCGTTGGCCGCTTGGCTACCCCTGCGTATGCTGATTACATCATCATTGTCGTGAGGTCTCTTATTCCAGGACCTAGACCTAAACAAAGTAAGGTGAACCTGAAGACGAAGTTCTGGTATGGTTGTGTTGACTCTTTTTCAATTAATAGCACTATTATTATGGTTATTGCTGCTTTTATTATTAAGTAAAGCCAGGGGTTTATTAACAGGATTTTTGATGTGAGCAAGTGTTGTTCAGAGTATCCTCTGCTTATAGCTGTTATTGTTGCTATTGCATCAAGAGAATGACCAAATAATATTGTAGTGTTTTCTTTAAAATGTTTTGAGAAGCTTGTTTTTCTTAACAGTAATGCTGTTGAAGTAACAGCTGCTGCTTGGGTTATGACAAGAATAAAGACATTCCAGTCCTTTGTTCTGAGGATTAAAGGCACTATGACTATTAAGAATAATGGAAAGTATTTTTCTTTTTTGAAGTAAAGTACTGTTATTGTTATCGTAAAGAACAAGAAGTAAATTAGGGGTGTTACGAACAAGTATTGTAATGCTCCAATGCTTGCGAAGAAGTTTTTGTCTTGTAATGCTCTTATTACTCCTGCTGTTATTACGATTGGGATTAGTTTGAACCACAGCCCTTTTATGTTTGTCTTCATTTTTTCAAGTAGTTTAATTATCAAAGGAAGTAAAGCTAGTAAAACCAAAGCAAATACTGCAGTATTTACTGGGTTGTATCCTTGTTTTTCAGTTATTGGTCTTATGAAATATTTTTCAATGAAGTTCATCTTTTTTCTTTAGTCAGGTTTTTATTATAAGCCTTGCTTAAAAGGAAATCATGAAGAATCCTAAAAGCTTGAAGCAGGCTTTGGAGGAAGTGCTTTCTGCTGAAGAAATGAAAAAACTGGTGAAAAGTTTTGATATTGTTGGTAGTATTGCAATCATTGAAATCCCTGAAGAACTAAAAAGCAAAGAAAAGGAGATTGGTGAAGCTATTCTTAAAGTTCATAAGAATGTTAAGACTGTGTGCAGTAAAGAGGGTCCTCGTTCAGGGGAGTTTAGAATCATGCCTTTAAAGGTAATTGCTGGTGAGGATACTACTGAAACCATTTACATTGAATCTGGAGCAAGGATGAAGCTTGACGTATCAAAAGTTTATTTTTCTCCAAGGCTTTCTTATGAGAGAAACAGGATAGCTTCTTTGGTAAAACCAGGTGAAGTTATTGGAGCTTGGTTTGCTGGTGTTGGTCCTTTTCCTTTAGTGATTTTTAAGAAACAACCTAATGTTTTGATTTATGCTATTGAATTAAATCCTGCTGCTTATAAGTACTTGGTTGAAAACATTAGGATTAACAAAGCACAAGAAGCAATAATTCCTGTGCTTGGGGATGTTGCTGAAAAAGTAAGAGAACTTCCTAAGTTTGATAGGATACTTATGCCTTTACCTAAAGGCGCATTGCGGTTTTTGGACTTGGCCTTTGAAAGAATAAAACCAGGGGGAGTAATACATGTTTATTCTTTTGTTCCAGCAAGCGATCCTTATAGCGATTTGGAAAAACTGATAAAATCAACAGCAGCAAAGCATGGTAAAAAAGCTGAAATAATTTTTAAAAGAAAAGTAAGGTCATTTTCACCTGACACAATCCAAGTTGCAGTAGATATTAAAGTAGAAGATAACAAAAAATAAGAGATTTTTCGACTAATGTCGGAAAAAAAGCGAAAGGTTTTTAAATAGACCTTTTGTTGTATTACACATAACTTAGGAGGGTGACGCATGGCAAGAAGAAGAAAAACTACACAATATAACTCTGTTGGATACTTTGCCTTTTTGCTGGGAGTTCTAATAGCAATAATAGCAGGACTTGTCTCAGCAGCAGGAGCATTAGACGCGGCTTCACAGGGAACAGTAGCATTAGTATTAGTAATTCTTGGAATCGTAGTAGGATTACTTAACCTCTTAGACAAAGATGTTACTGTATTTTTAATATCAGTGATAGCATTAGGAGTAGCAGGAGCTTCAGCTGGAGGAATAGCATTAATACCATTTGTAGGAGCACCAATATCACAAATAGTAAACTACATAGCAACATTTGTATTCCCAGCAGCAGTAATAGTGGCACTAAAAGCAATATGGGACTTAGCATCAATCTAAGCCCCTTACTTTTTTATTTTTTAGAGGTGAAAAAACATGGACATAAACACAATCTATAAAGAATTAATAAATACATACACTGAACCTTCTAAAACATTCAAAAAGCAAAGAAAATTCTCAGACGGCTTACTTGCAGTAGTACTTGGATCATTAGTTCCAGCAGTAATCCTAGCAATAGTATTCTTAATTGCAGGCACAGCAGTAGGAACATTACTTGTCGGAATGCCTTTAAAAAGTCTAATTGTTGGAGCATCAGCATTAGCAGGCGTAGTGCTGGCAATAACAGTTTTAATAGGTATTCCAATAAGCTCTATAATAAACTGGCTTATAGCAGGAGCAGTGCTATGGATCATAGGAAAAATAATAGGCGGACAAGTAGAAATAGGAGACTTCTTAGCAAGATACGGTTACTTAGTAGGAGCAGTATTACTCCTTGCATGGATTCCAATAGTAAATATAATAGTATTGATTTACAGTCTATACTTACTTTACATGCTATACAAAGAAGGCATGAAACTTGATTCAACAAAAGCAGCAATAGGAGTAGTAATTGCAATAATACTAGCAGTGATAATAAACACTTACGTAGTATCAATATTTGGCACAGCAGGCCTAATAGGGCTATTAAAATAAAACCCTTTTTCTCTTTTTACTTTTATTTAAAAGCATGGCCTAATGCTGGTTTTGTTTGGAAGGCGTTAATAATGATTTTTAGTGGTTTTCTTGGAGAATAGGCAGACTTTGAGTATTAATGTTTATGGTTAGTAACCGCAAACTTTATTAAAATGTTTGTGGTTATTATTCCATTAGTTTGGTGGGTGTTTATGGTAAGTGTGGAGTTTATAAAGAAAGTATTAACTGATCAGATGGAAGATGTTAACTCTTTGTTTAAAAGGGAAAAAATAATTCAAAGAGAGGGGATTAAAGAAGCTTTGCAAGCTTTAAAGTATCCTAATATCTTGGCAGTGCTTGGTGTTAGGAGATGTGGGAAATCAGTCTTCACTTTACTTTTATCTAAAGCTCTTGAAGAAAAGACTGTATATGTGAACTTTGATGATGAGAGACTTCTTTTAAAAGCAAGTGAGCTTAATGACGTGCTCCAAGCTGCTTACGAGCTTTATGGAACTGACATTGACATAGTAATTCTTGATGAGATTCAAAACGTGAAAGGATGGGAACTATTTGTGAATAGGCTTAGAAGAAGTAAGAAAGTCATAGTTACTGGCAGTAACTCAAAGCTTTTGAGCGGAGAACTTGCTACTCATCTTACAGGAAGGCATATTAGTTTTACTCTTTATCCTTTTTCTTTCAGAGAATTTATGGAAGAAGAAAAATTTAACACTTTCTCCACTAAGGGAATTACTAAGATAAAAACAAGACTTGAGAAGTACATGAAAGGAAGCGGTTTCCCAGAATACTTAAAACTAGGGCCAGGGATAGTCATTAAAATATACGAAGACATCCTCTTAAAAGATTGCTTAAGAAGGCATGAAATAAGGAAAGAAGCTACATTCAAAGAACTATCATTATACCTGACAAGTAATTTTTCAAATAAGTTCTCCTATTCAAAACTAGCAAAAACATTCAACATAGAAGACGTTCATACTGTAAAAAACTACATAAGCTACTTAGAACAAGCATACCTAATAGTACCCCTAAAAAAATTCTCATACAAGCTTAAAGAACAGGAAAAAACCCCTAAAAAGGCATACCTAATAGACCAAGGACTAAGCAACTTCTTAAGTTTCAGAACTTCAAGAGATACAGGGAGAATAATGGAAAACATAGTATTCATAGAACTTCAAAGAAGAAAAAAACCACTAACAGAAACCTACTATTGGCAAGATCATCAGGGGAGAGAGGTTGACTTTGTGGTAAAACAAGGCTTGAAAGTCAAGCAATTAATACAAACCACTTATGCTTCAAGCAGGGATGAAATAGAAACAAGAGAAATCAAAAGCCTGTTAAAAGCAAGCGAGCTGCTGAAATGCAAAAACCTGCAAGTAATAACATGGGACTATGAAAACACAGAAAAAATCAAAGGCAAAACCATCAAGTTCGTTCCATTATGGAAGTGGTTGCTGCAATAGAACCCTGGAATTACATTTAAAATCAGTCAGCTATGAATTCATACAAGCTGAGAGAATATAAAAGGGTCTGCGTTTAAAATCAATTAAAGACTTCTATTTGAATACTTCTCTGCTTTTATACAATAAAATAAAAACAACTAGTACTATGACCCAACTCATGAGCACGGCAGACCAGAGTAAGGCACTTAGTAATAGTATTCTTCCATTAAATCATTCACTCCTCTCACTAGCTCGCAATTTTCTTCGCTAGGAATAAGTGGGTCACCGTTTTCAATTTTATTTACTAAATAACAAAAAGACCTACACACACTTGCTAATTTGCACCTCTTACATTTCTCCAGTTTCTCCGAAAGCTTATCAATCTCTTCTTTTTTTCTTCTGTTAATGTAAACACCATCTTTATCAACCTTTCCTAACTCAAAATATGCTAATTCTGGAGTTCTAAGTTTATCTTGAGTACAAGTATGCCTTTCACAGCTTGAAATTTCTCCATCAACTGAAAGATTAAACCTGTACCCTATCCCACATCCGACGTTTCTTTTATTATCCTTGTAAGTAATTGGTATTATTTCAACTTTTGATGCTACTGGGGACAAAATAAATTTTTTTAAACTTTTTAGATACTTTTCATTAGAAATAACCCCCTGAACACCTGTTGGCTTTGAATATATTACTTTTCTAACACCTAACCTAACCAATTTTTCTAATAATTTATTCTCATTTCCAAGAATACCTTCATGGGACATTATTTTAACACTGAAGTCTTCATGATCTTTTAGTTGTTCTATATTTTTGTCAACAACCCCTCCAAATGAAGAGGTATATGAAATTTGTATGGAATCAAATTTTTCCATGAGAAATCTTCCAACTTCTTTATTGAAGCTCCCATTTGTTGATATTGCCATCCAATTTTTTGCAAATTTTTGAGTTATATACT
>Ga0190313_1001077_pt1 | contig 14977 bp, 17 predicted proteins | sample 4870071011_MG_FD_169989 | JGI IMG/M metagenome (GOLD analysis project Ga0190313, IMG submission 169989) | Hydrothermal vent sediment bacterial communities from Southern Trench, Guaymas Basin, Mexico - 4870-07-10-11_MG | ecosystem: Environmental > Aquatic > Marine > Hydrothermal vents > Sediment ...
AAAAGGTAAAACACGGAAAACTGCGGGAAAGGTTAAAAAAACGAGAGAAAAAGGGAAAAAAGAGAAAGTAAAGGCTGAAAAAAAAGAAGGGAAAAAGAAAGGAGGAAAAAAATCAATTAAAAGCAAGGGAGAGAAAAAGAAAGGAACAAATAAAAAGAAAGGAGGAAAAAAATCAGTTAAAAGCAAAGGGGGAGAGAAAAAGAAAGGAGAGAAATCAGTTAAAAGCAAAGGAAAGAAGAGAGAAAAAATAAAAGAAGAAAAGAAGGGGAAAAAGAAAGGTTCATTAATTTCAAGAATTAAAAAAATCTTATGAATTATGAAAAAAAAATTTTGTTAATTTTTTTAATTATGAGATAAACTTTTATTTAATTCTCTTTTATTATTACTTATGATTAAACCTTCACATAGAGAAAAAAAAAGATATGTTAAATTTCAAATTCTGCCAAAAGAGATGAAATTAGAAGAAAACGAAGTTGAAAAAGCAATAATAAAAGAATGTCATGATTTTTTAGGAGATTATGGCATGGCAAAAGCAGGCATAGTTTTTTTAAGAGAAAAGTTTAATAAGGAAAAAAAAGAGGGTATCATAAGAGTCAATAATAAATATGTTAATAAATTAAAAATGGCTCTTGGTTTAATTAAAAAAATTAATAATAAAAAAATCACAATTCATATTCCAAAAGTTTCTGGAATAATAAAAAAATTGCAGGTGAAATAAAATGACTCAAATGCCACAAGAATTAATGGGTTATGATAGAGCAATAACTGTATTCAGTCCTGATGGACGATTACTCCAAGTTGAATATGCAAGAAAAACAGTTAGTCAAGGAACACCCGCTGTTGGTGTTGTATGCAAAAATAGTGTTGTTTTAATTGCAGATAAAAGAATAATAGACCCGCTTGTTGTTGTTAAAAGTGTTGAAAAAATTTTTCAAATAGATGAGCACATAGGCGCTACAATGAGTGGTTTAATAAGTGATGGAAGAGTGCTTATTGAAAGAGCACAAGAAGAAGCTCAAAAACATAAATTAACGTACGGGGAATCAATTGATGTGTGGAGTGTTGTAAAAAACATATGCAATTTTAAACAAGCATACACGCAATACGCAGGAACAAGGCCTTTCGGAGTGAGTTTGTTAATTGCTGGTTTTGATGGAGGTCCTCATTTATTTGTAACAGAACCAAGCGGGATTTATTTTGAATACCATGCTACAGGAATTGGAGAAGGCAGTGAAATCATTAATGAGTACTTAAAGAAGAATTACAAAGAAGGCATGAATACTGAACAAGGAATAAAGTTAGCAATAAATTCCATTAAAAAAGCTCTTGGCGCAAATTTTGATCCTACTAGAATAGAAGCTGCCTTGATTTCGTCAGACAAGAAATACAAAAAAATAAGTTATAAAGAATTAATGAAATATATTGGGAAGTAGATAGGTAATGATAAGCGTAGATAAAGCAGTTGTTGCGCGATTAAAAATTAAAGATTCTATTTTTGAAGTGCTTGTTGATTGTGAGAAAGCATTAGCATTGAAAAGAGGAGAAAATATTGATATAATTGATGTGCTTGCAGTCCCGCAAGTATTTAAGGATGCGAAAAAGGGTTTTGTAGCACCTGATATTAAAGAAAATTTTGGAACAGAAAATATATACAATATTGCTGAAAAAATTATAAAAGAAGGTGAAGTTCAATTAACACAGGAATATAAAAATAAATTAACAGAAGAAAAGAAAAAGAAGATAATAAACTTAATATGCATGCATGCTATTGATTCAAGAACAAATAATCCTGTTCCTCCAAAAAGAATTGAACTTGCAATGGAGGAAATAAAATTTCATATTAATCCTTTCAAAAACGTGGAAGAACAAAGCAAAGAATTAATTGAAAAATTAAGACCTGTTCTTCCTTTAAGGATTGAAGAAAAAAAATTAGAAATAATTTTCCCCCCAGAATACACAGCAAAAGCGTACGGGGTTATTTCAAAAAAAGCGACCATAACAAAGGATTTATGGTTAAATAATGGGTCGTGGTTGTGTGAAATAAAAATTCCTGCTGGAATAATAAATGATTTTATTTCAGAAATAAATCATTTAACTCGGGGGGCAGCAGAAATTAAGATAATAAATTAGAGGTGAGAAATAATGAACAAATTAATTGTTGCTTCCAGAGAAGTTGCAGTTCCTGGAGATTTAATTGCAGAAGGAATGAACTTCGTTGCTGGAAAAAATACGTATAGAAAAGATGAAAAAATTTATTCAAATAGATTAGGTCTTGTTGATGTCAGAGGTTCTGTAATTAAAGTAATTCCTTTATCAGGAAGGTATATGCCTCAAAAAGAAGACTTAATTATTGGGGAAGTCAAAGAAGTTGGGTTTAATTCTTGGCAAGTAGATATTGGAGCGCCATTTACAGCAAATCTTTATATGGGTGAAGGAACAACAACATACATAAGGAAAGACGAAGATTTAAGCAGGTATTTTAATGTAGGAGATAAGTTAATAGGAAGAATCATAAGTTGCACATCCACGGGTTCATTACAGATAACGTGTAAAGGACCTGGATTAAAAAAAATAAAAGGTGGCTTAATAATTAAGATAAACCCGAACAAGGTTCCAAGAGCAATTGGTAAAAAAGGAAGCATGATTACTATGATAAAAGAACTTACAAACACAGAAATAATTGTTGGGCAAAACGGGTGGGTTTGGATAAACGGTGATGCCCTGGACATACTAAAAGCTAAAAAAGCAATTGAACTTATTGACAAAAAAGGTCATGTGAAGGGTTTGACTGATGCAATAAAAAATATGCTTGAAAAAGATAGCAGGATAAAACCTGTTAAATAAGAAGGTGATAAGAATGGTTTATGCAAAAAGATTTGATGGTAGAAAATTTGATGAATTAAGAAAAATAGAAGCAGAAGTTGGAGTTATTCCTAATGCTGATGGAAGTGCTCGTTTCAAAATTGGAAAAACAGAAGCAATTGTGGGCGTATATGGTCCAAATGAAATGCATCCAAAATTTCTTCAAAATCCAAGAAAAGGCACTCTTAGATGCAAATATAATATGATAAGTTTTAGTGTGAATGATAGAGCAAGACCAGGACCAAGCAGGCGTTCTCAGGAATTAGGATTAGTAATCGCATCTGCTTTAGAACCTGTTTGTTTGCTCAATGATTTCCCAAAATTAATAGTTGATGTATTCATAGAAATACCTCAAGCAGATGCAGGCACGAGATGTGCTGCAATTTGCGCTGCTTCTATGGCTTTAGCAGATGCTGGCATACCAATGAAAGATTTAGTCGCAGCAGTTGCAGTTGGAAAAATAGGGGATAAAATATGCCTTGACATAAATAAAGAAGAAGAGGATTATGATGGGCCAGGAGGTGCAACAGACATACCGATTGCATACTCTCCTGTTGAAAACAAACTTACATTATTGCAATTAGATGGAAAAATAAAAGGAGAAGATTTAACAAAAGCTGTTGAAATGGGTATTAAAGGTGCTAAAAAAATCTATGAAATACAGAAAATAGCTCTAAAGAAAAAATATAAAGTAGATGAAATTCTTGGAAAAAAGATTTAAGGGTTTGATAGAATGAGCAACACATTAAAGAGTGTAAAAATAAGAGGGATTTATTCAACAGCAATAACTAATTACCTCCTTAAAAACAATTTTGAAATAAGTTGCATGAGTGAAGAACAATTAAAAAGATTTAACAAGAAAAAAAGCAGGGAACAAGCAGACAATCTAATATATGATAAAGAAGACTTAAATGGAATCACCATTCATGGTGAAAATGCAGATGAAATAATCTCTCTTTTCAAAAAAGAATTTAATGACAGTTTATTCAAAAAAATAGAAACAGGCAGTATATTCACTGGATTAATAAAAAAAGTTGATCAACAAAACAAAGAGATTTATGTTGACATAGGCAAGGACAAATTAGGAGTTTTATCCCTGAAAAATTATTGGGGTTATTTGCGAGAAAATGAAAAAGTGCTTGTCCAATTAAAAGGCGAAACAAAGGAGAATTATATTTTATCAAATAACATAAGGCTTTTTGGAAAAAATCTAATTCTAATAAAAGATGGATTCACAAAAGTGAGCAAACATTTCAGGAAAAAAGAGGAAATAGAAACATTAAATAATATATCAGAAAAAGCAAGAAAAAAAGGGTGGGGCGTTCTCTGGAAATCCCTTGCAGAAAACAAAAGCGAAAAAGAACTTGAAGAAGAAATAGACAATCTTCTAAAATTGGAGGAAAAAATAATAAAAAAACATGAAAAAAATAAGACGCCGATGGAATTAAACAAAGGACTTACCACTTGGTTTGTAGAATTTGGAAAAGAATCTAAAGAAAAACTTGATAAATTAAGAAAGGAAATTGTTCCAACGATAAAAAAACATCACACATATAAAACCGCAGGATACCAAAACCTTGTTGATTTTTGCGAAGAACTTATGAAAGAAAAAGTCAAAGAAGAAACAATAATTAAGACACTTGAAAATACAATTTTTAAAAGAAATCCAAAAATAGGTAATTATTACAAGATAATTCAAAAGAAAAGCAATAACAGGGATATAATAATTAGCGGAAAAATTGAAGAATTTGACATAAAAAATAAAAAAATTGTAATTAAAAGAATAGTGAAATTTGAAGGAACTTATGATGGTCTTAACATAAAAAAAGAACCTGAAGATTATATAATAACAACAATTGAAGAAGATAAAGAATATATAGAACATTCATATTTTGATTCCCGAGGAAATTTAAAGGGAAAATACTTTTCAATAACAAGTAAAATGGAAGTTTTTCCATTTTTCGCAAGATGCAATGATTTAGAAATTGATGTTATTGAAAAAGAAGGTAATCGAAAAAAAATTGATGAAGAAGAATTAAAAGAAGCTGTTGAAATGGGAATCATAACAAAAAAATGCGAAGAAAGAGCTAAAAAAATAGCAAATAAATTGGAGGCGAAATAAAATGAAAAATTATGACAAAAAATTTATTATAGACTTATATGAAAATGGTGGAAGATTAACTGAAAGAAAAAACAAGGATTCTTACAGAGAAATAATCATTCAAGAGCCAGTAAGCGTTAATGCTGAAGGCAGTGCAAGAGTAAAAATTGGAAAAACAGAAGTTATTGTGGGTGTAAAACTCAACACAGCAGAACCTTATCAAGACACGCCTGATGAAGGCGTGATGATGGTTACAGCAGAATTTTCTCCAATTGCAGACCCTGAATTTGAGCCAGGCCCGCCAAAAGAAGAAGCAATTGAACTTGCAAGAGTGGTTGATAGAACCATTCGCGAAAGTCATGCAATTGACACAAAAAAACTTTGCATAAAAAAAGGTGAAAAAGTTTGGAGAGTATTTATAGATATTTATATAATAAACAATGACGGCAACTTAATTGATGCAAGCGTGCTTGGTGCAATGGCTGCATTAAAAAAGGCGAAGATGCCTAAACTTGACAAGGATGGAAATGTTCTCTTCAAAGAGCATACAAAGAAAAATATTCCTTTAAATGCAACACCAACAGCATGCACAATATTCAAATTAGATAATGTTCTTCTTATTGATGCTGAAAAAAGGGAAGAAGAACTCATAGACGCGCGAATAACTCTTGGTTGCTTTGGAGAATACGTGCATTCAATGCAGAAAGGAGGGAAAGGCGCATTTACTCCTGAAGAATTCAATAAATGCGTAAAAATTGCAATAAAGAAAAACAAAGAACTTCAAAAAATTTTAAGCAAATTTTAAGACACCAAAAAGAATAAAAAACAAAAGAGTTAGTAAAAAGGTGAAACAAAATGTTTAACAAATTTGAAAAAGCAAGAATCATAGGTGCCAGAGCATTACAACTTCGCATGGGTGCTCCAAAACTAATAAAAGCAGAAGGCACGTATGATACATTAGAAATTGCTAAAAAAGAATTTGAAAAAGGCGTTCTTAATATGAGCGTTAAACATTAAATTGTTTAATCTTACAATTTTATGCAAAAAACTCATATAATAGAAAGCACTTATTTTTTAGAGAAATGATAATAAAAAACATAAATGCGCGAACAATATTAAATTCTCATGCAGACTTAACAGTAGAAGTCGTGGTTAAAACAGAGAAAGGAATAAAAGGCGTGGGAAGCGCGCCAAAAGGAACAAGCACAGGAAAACACGAAGTAAAAAACTTTTTTAAAAATAGAGTGAAAACAATAAAAGAATTTAATTTCTTTTTAAAAAGAAAATTAATAGGAAGGCATGTTGAATCCCTTAAAGACGTTTTTATGATTGAAGAAGCATTACTGCCTTTTGGAGCTGGGATCACTTTAAGCACAAGCTACGCATTAATTGATGCTTTAAGCAGAGAGAATGACGTGCCAAAATGGAAAATCTTAAATCCTGAAAAAAGGTTTTTCAAACATAAAATCACACCAATAAGTAAGATTATTGGTGGAAGCGTGCATAGTGGTTATCCTCAAGGAAAATTAATTCTTCCAGATATTCAAGAATTCCTTGTTTTTAATAAAGCAAGAAATCTTGAAAAAAAAATAATTATTAATAAAGAAGTTCATAATGCTCTAAAAGAAGAATTAATAAAAAACAAGATTGTAAGCGGAGTAGATTACGAAGGAGGATGGATTGCACCAATAAGTAATGTTGAAGCGTTTAAACTGCTTGAAAAAGCAGTAGCAAAAGTGAAAGCAAATTACAAAGAAAAAATATTTATTGGCGTGGATATTGCTTCAAGCAATTTTTATAAAAATGAAAGATATGTTTACTACACAAAAATTAGTGAAAAAGAAAAACAAAAGTATAATACTGAAGAACAATATGAATTAATTAAAACATTAATTAAAAAATACAAATTAAAATATGTTGAAGACCCTTTTAATGAAGAAGATTTCATGAGTCACGCAAAATTAACAAAAAAAACAAGCACTATGATTGTAGGAGATGATTTGTTTGTCACAGACCCTGAAAGACTAAAAAGAGGTATTGAAGTAAAAGCATGCAACTCTATTATTATAAAACCAAATCAAATAGGAAGTCTTAAAAAGACATTCGAAACTATTAAAATAGCAAAAAAATATAAATACATTTCAGTAATCAGTCATAGGTCAAAAGAAACCAATGATGATACAATTGCACATATTGGTTTAGCACAAAAACTGCCTTTTATCAAAATAGGCATAATAAACGGGGAAAGAGTAAGCAAGTTAAACGCCTTGTTGCGTAATTAATAGGTGAAGAATATGAAAGAAAAAAAACAAAATGAAGAACAAACATTAGTTGAATTAAATACATATCTTGTTTCAGGTATTCATATAGGAACAAAATACAAAACAGGGTACATGAAAGAATTCATTTACAAAATAAGACATGACGGTCTTGCTGTTCTTAATGTTCAAAAAATAGATGAAAGAATAAAAATAGCAGCAAAAATGTTAGAAAAATATGAACCTGAAGAAATCATGGTTGTTGGAAAAAGAGAGAATGTTGTTAAAGCTGTTAAAATGTTTGGAAAAGCAACAGGTGCAAAAATAGTTACAGGCAGATACCTTCCGGGAAAAATGACGAATCCAAGTTATGGAGAGTATTATGCAGAACCAAAAATATTAATTGTGTGCGATCAATGGAATGACAGGAATGCAATACATGATGCATTAAAAATTGGAATCCCCATCATAACATTAAATAATACAAATAACACGTTAGTTAATACTGATTTAGTCATTCCATGCAATAATAAAAGCAAAAAAAGCATAGGATTAATTTTTTATATTCTTGCAAGAGAATACCTTAAAAGCAAAGGCAAAGAACTAAAAATGGAGTTAAGCGAATTCCAAAAATAATTTTTTTTCTTTTTACAGCAAAACTTAAACAAAACAAATTCTTTTTAAAGTACATGAGTGAGAATATACGAATTCCTATTGCAAGCGGGATGTTTTATCCAAGAGAAGAAGAAGTGTTAAAAAATAATATAAGAGAACTGCTTAATGAAGCAAAAATTAAAACAGGGAAAAGATCACCAAAAGGATTTAGTGTTATAAGCCCTCATGCAGGATATTATTATTCAGGAAAAGGCATGGCATTCTCTTTTAAAGCTTTAAAAAATTTCAACACATACATTATTTTAGGAACAAATCACATAAATAGCACAACTTCTTTGTGTTCGCAGGACTTTCTCACACCTTTAGGTGTTGTGAAAACAGACAAAAAAATTTTAAGAAGATTAAAAAAAAGGTTCCCAATAAAAAATGAATTTCATGCAGTAGAACATTCAATTGAAGTGCAACTCCCTTTCTTGCAAATGACAAAACCAAATGCAAAAATTGTTGCAATACAAACAAGTGTTTTCACAGAAAACCAAATTGAAACTCTTAGCAAAATAAAAAATGTTGGTTTCATTATAAGCAGTGATTTCACTCATTACGGGCAGAATTATCATTATTATGGTAATCCTCCTTTTGCAAAAAATGTAAAGAAAAACATTTATTCGCTTGATAAGAAAGCAATAAATAAAATCATTAATGCAGATATTGATGGGTTTAAAAATTTTTTAATGGAAACAAATGCAACAATTTGCGGAAGCAAAGCAATTTTATTATTCCTAAAATCTTCTCTTAGAGCATATAAAAAAATCAAAGGGGAATTATTAAATTATTACACAAGCGGAGATATAAACAATGAATGGAAGAATTGCGTAGGGTATGCAAGTATTGTTTTTAAAAAAATATGATTAAAATTTTTAATAAACACTTTATAACAAAAAAAATAACATTATTAAGAAATTATTATTAATTAAAAAAAACTAAAAAATAAAATGATAAAAAAAACAAAAATTAAAGCAAGAGTGTTAAAAAATCTTTCGCAACAAATAAAAGGTTTTATGTTTTGTTTCAAACAAAAAGAATGTTTAATGTTTAATTTAAAAAACTTAAAAAACAAATGCATTCATATGTGGTTTGTTTTCTTTCCACTTTATGCTATTTGGCTTGACGAAAAAAAGAAAGTAATTCAAATTAATTATTGCAAACCTTTTGAACTTAAATTGTGGTGTTGTGAAAAAGCAAGGTGGTTAATTGAAATTCCTGAAAAAATTTTTATTTCTAATAAATATAATAAAAAAATTAAAATAAATAGTTTGGTGGAAGTTATTAATGACACTTTTAAAAATTGAAAATCTTGAAGTAAAAACTGAAGAAAAAAAAGAAATTTTGAAAAACATAAATATGAACATAAACTCAGGAGAGATTATTATTTTGTTTGGACCGAATGGAAGTGGTAAAACTTCTTTGTTAAAAAGCATAATTGGACTGCCAAATTACAAGAAAACAAAAGGAAGGATTCTATTTAACGGAAAAGACATAACTGAAAAAAAGCCAAATGAAATTCAAAAAGAAGGAATTGTTCTTGCTTTTCAAAATCCTCCTGAAATTAAAGGAGTTAAATTAAAAGAGATAATAAGCATTATTTCAAAAAACTCTGTTGAAGCCATGCATGCAGTTGAAGAATTAAAATTAAAAAAATTTCTTGAAAGAGACATTAATGTTAATTTCAGTGGTGGTGAAAAAAAGAGAGCAGAAATACTTCAATTATTATTAATGGAACCAAAACTCTTGATTGTTGATGAGCCTGATTCTGGCGTGGATATAGAAAGCATGAAATTGCTTGGGAAAAAAATAAATGATTACGTAAAAAAGAAGAAAGCAAGTGCAATAATCATAACTCATCAAGGAGAAATTTTAAAGCATGTTAAAGCAAAAAAAGGGTATGTTATGCTTGATGGTGAGATTATTTGTTCAGGAAATGTAAAAAAAATTTTAAGAAGTATTAAAAAAAATGGTTATGAAAGGTGTATGAATTGCAAGATGTTAATAAAGAAATAAAGAAATCGTTAAAAAAAGTGGGAATCGAAAACAAGAGTTCTGGGAGTTATGTCTTAGATAATGAAAATATTTTTTTAAATTTAATTAATGAATGTTATAAAAAAAAATTAGTGATAACAGATATAAGAGTTGGTTTAAAAAAATACCCTTGGATAAAAAAATATTTTTGGAAATTGATTGAAAAAAACGAGAATAATTTAACAAAAAAAATAAACAATGATTTAAACGGAGGTTATTTTATTTGGATAAAAAAAGATGCAAAAATTAATCTTCCTATTAGTTCTTGTCTTCTCATAAGTTCTGACAATTATGAACAAAAAGTTCATAACCTAATTATTGCAGAAGAAGGGAGTGAAGCAAAAATTTTAACAGGGTGCACAGAACATAATTATGTTAATAATGCAAAACACATTGGATTAACAGAAATTTTTTTAGAAAAAAATGCAAAATTAAATTTCACAATGGTGCATTCTTGGAAAGAGGACGCAATTGTAAGACCAATAACAAGAGTTGAATTAAAAGAAAAGAGTGAATTCGTAAATAATTATGTTTGTCTAACAAAAGTAAAGGATATTAAAATGAATCCAAAAATTATATGCAAAGGCAAGAATTCAAAAGCAATAAGCAACAGCATAATTTTTTCAAAAAAAGACAGCAGCATAGATATTGGAACCACAATTGATCTCATGGGTGAGAACTCAAAAGGAGAAATAAAATCAAGAGTTGTTGGAAGCGGGAGTTCAAAAACAATTGTGAGAGGAAGATTAAATGGAAAAAACAAGTGCAAAGGACATATGGAATGCAATGGCATTCTTATAAGCAAGGATGCAAGCATTCATGCAATTCCAGAATTAGATGCTAAAAATAATAAAGCAGAATTAAGTCATGAAGCAAGTGTTGGAAAAATAAATCAAAAAGAAATTGATTATTTAATGACAAGAGGTTTAAGCAAAGAAAATGCCACAAATTTAATCATCAGCGGTTTTATAAACGCAAATTTCTTAAAACTGCCAAAAAAAATTGAAAAAATGATTAGTTTAGTTTTTAAGAAGCATTCAAACCTAACCGAAAAACATATAATATAAGCATATGTGCTTTTTGTAAAAAAGTATTTCTTTAAGAAAGTATTAAAGAAAATCAAAAGGTGAAAAAATCATGTTAAAAATTTATGCAATAGGTGGATATTCGCAAATTGGAAAAAACATGACTGCAGTTCAATACAATGATGAAATAATTATTCTTGACTGCGGTTTTTGGATGGAAAAAATAATGAGTTATGAAGGAGAGGAAAATGCTGCTTCCCTTCCTGTTGAATCTCTTTACAAATATGAAATTGTGCCTGATGATAGAAAATTCTTTGAAGAACACGGAAAACAAGTTAAAGCGATTTTTTCAACACACGCACATTTAGATCATTGTGCGGCAATACCTGCATTAGCAGGAAAATATAAGTGTCCTGTAATTGCAACTCCTTTCACAATTGAAGTTATTAAACGTTTAGCAAGCGAGAGAAAAGAAAAAACGCCTCGATTAATTAAAATGAAAGAAGGGAATTTCTTTGAAGTTAGTAAGAATGTTAAAGTAGAATTTATTCATGTAACTCATAGCACAATACAGACTGTTATAATTGCAGTGCACACGCCTGATGGAATAATTGTTTATGCAAATGATTGGAGATTTGATGAAAACCCAATAATTGAGAAAAAAACGAATTATGCAAGATTAAAAAAAATAAGCAAAGAAGGAGTTCTCGCACTCATAACTGACTCTACAAGAGTGGATGATGAAAGCAAAACATTTAGTGAAGCAACTGTTCGTTCAATGTTTTTAGACATTCTTCCAGGCGTAAACAATAAAAAAAATCTTTTAATTGTAACAACTTTCGCAAGTCATATTGAGAGAATAAGAACAATTTTGGATATGGCAAAGAAATTAAACAGAAAGCCAATAATTCTTGGAACGAGCATGAGCAATTACATTAATGCTGCTGAAAAAATAGGTGTTACTAATTTCAGCAAAGAAGCGCAAATAGTGAGAGGAGAAAAAAACATTAATAAGATTATGAGAAAAATAAATAAAAACAGGGGTGAATACTTAATTATTTGCACTGGCAATCAAGGAGAACCAAATGCTGTGCTTACACGCATAGCAAGAAATGAATTTGACTTGAACTTAATGCCAAAAGATGCTGTAATTTTTTCTTCAAGAACAATTCCTTCTCCAATAAATGTTGCTCAAAGAGCAGATTTAGAGAGAAAGTTAAGAAATAAAGGTGTTAGAATCATAACAGATGTTCATGTAAGCGGGCATGCTGGCAGGGAAGATCAGAGAGAAATACTTGAAATATTGAAACCAAAACATTATATTCCAACGCATGGTGGCATGGTGAAACTTGCAAGCGCTGTGGATTTAGCAGGAGAAGAAGGATATGAACTCGGAAAGACTTCACACATCTTACAAGACGGTCAATCAATAGTGCTTATAAAATAAAAATTTTTAGTTTAAATCTTAAAAAATTATTCCTAAACTTTAAAAGATTTATTCTTTATTAAATATTTATGAAAAATCTTAATGAAGCAATTAGAAAATACTGCCTTAAAAACGCTGTTGATTATAATGGCAAGTGCAGTCCAAAAGCTGTAATTCCAAAAATAATATATGAGTTTCCTGAAGAAAAAAGAAACATTAAAAAAATTATTGAGAAAGTGGAGAGAACCTGCGATAGAATTAATTCTATGAGTATAAAAGAACAAAAAAAAGAATTAGAATTTTTAGCTCCTGAAATATTGGTTGAAAAAAAGGTTAAAGAAAAATACAAACTGCCTGACTTAACAAATGCTGTGAATGGCAGGGTTATTACTGCGTTTCCTCCTAATCCAAGCAAACACTTGCACATAGGGCATGCTAAAACGATTGTAATAAATTATGAACTCGCAAAAAAATATGATGGGAAATTCATTTTAAGAATTGAGGATTCAAATCCAAAAGAAGTAAAAAAAGAATATTATGAAAGCATTATTAATGACGTGAAATGGCTTGCACCTCCTGATGAAATTATTTACATAAGTGATAATTTTGATTATTATCATGGATTAATGAAAAAATTAATTCTTGAAAAAAATGCTTATGTTTGCACTTGTGATAAAGAAACAATAAGTGAGAACAGGTGGAATAAAAGAGAATGCAATTGCAGGAGGAATAGTATTAAAAAAAATATGGAATTATGGGAAAAAATGTTTTCGCATTTCAAAGAAGGGGATGCTGTTTTAAGATTAAAAGGTGATATGGGAAGCAAGAATACAGTAATGAGGGATCCAACAATAGCAAGGATTATAAATAAAAAACATCCAAGAACAAGGAAAAATCATAAAGTATACCCAACTTATGATTTCCCAACTGCTGTTGAAGATGCAAAAATAACGCACAGGTATAGAAGCAAAGAATTTGAATTAAGAAAAGAACTTCAAGAATTAATAAGGTATTACCTTAATTTAAAACAACCAAAAATTTATGAGATAGCACGATTTAATATTAATGGAAGCACAACAAAAGGAAGAGAAATAAGAGAATTAATTAAAAACAAAATTGTTAATGGATGGGATGATCCAAGGCTTGTAACATTAAAGGCATTAAGAAAAAGAGGAATCCTTCCAGAAGCAATAAAAGAGTTTGTTATTGAAAGCGGGATAAGTAAAACAGAAGGAGAAATTGATTTGAACGTGCTTTTGAATACGAATAGAAAAATCATAGATAAAAAAGCAAACAGGTATTTCTTTGTTCCAAACCCAATTAAATTATTCATAAGCAAGTTAAAACCGCAAAAAATAATGGCAAAGCTTCATCCTGAAAAAAATGAAAAAAGAATACTAAATATAAATGATGAAGTATTGATAAGCAAAAATGATTTAAAATATTTAAAAGAAGGTGAAGAAGTGCGCTTAAAAGACGCATTTAATGTAAGAATACTGAATATTATGGACGATGCAATTAATTCAACACTAAGCGAGAATCAAACATTAGAGCATAGCAAAAAATTGCAAAAAATCCAATGGGTGCCTTCAAACAGTAATATAAAAATAAGGGTTATTGAACCACATTTATTGTTTGTTAATGGAAAATTGAATAAAAACTCATTAAAGATTGTGGAAGGTGTTGGAGAAATTAACATAAATAGTGTTAAAATAAATGAAATTGTTCAATTTGAAAGATATGGTTTTTGTAAAAAAGAAAATAAAAACACTTTCATAAAATGTTGTTGATTCATATGAAAGAAAAAAAACAAAAGAAGGAAAAAAAATTAAAAATATTAGTAGCAAGCGATATACACGGAGACAAAGATGCTGTTGAAAAATTAGCAGAAAAGGCAAAAAAAGAAAATGTTGATTTAGTTGTAATTTGCGGGGACATAACTTATTTTGGCACTGGATTAGAAGGAATGATAGGTCCTTTTAGAAAAATAAATAAAAAAGTGCTTCTTGTTCCAGGAAATCATGAAGACATTGCAACAACAGACTTCCTTGTGCAAATGTATAAACCAGGAGTGTATAATCTTCATGGGTATTCAATAAAATTCAAGGATATTGGTTTTTTTGGTATTGGATTTGATCCCTCATTAACATTAGAGAGTAAGCATTTAGAAGAAATTATAAGCAAATCATATGAGAAAATAAAAGATTCAAAACACAAAGTGTTAATAACTCATTTCGCACCGGAAACAAGGAAGTTTAAAGCTCTTGGAGAAATCCCATGGGAAGAGAACAAAATTATTACAAGAATTGTAAAAAAATTTAAGCCAGACCTTGTTTTATGCGGGCACATGCATGAATTTGAGGGTCTTGAAGATAAATTAGGTAAAACAAAAATCAAAAATGTTGGAAAACACGGAGAAATAATTGAAATTTAAAAATACTTCTTTATTTCCCAAGCACTTATAGTTCTACTGAAATCTCTCCATTCTTTTTCTTTTATATTAACATATTCTTTTGAAAATCCTGTTCCAAGATAATCTTTCAAAAAACCATGCTTCTCATTTCTGTCAAATTCTTCAAGAGCTTCTTTAAGAGTTGTTAGAAGAGTCATAAGA
>Ga0190313_1001078_pt1 | contig 14973 bp, 39 predicted proteins | sample 4870071011_MG_FD_169989 | JGI IMG/M metagenome (GOLD analysis project Ga0190313, IMG submission 169989) | Hydrothermal vent sediment bacterial communities from Southern Trench, Guaymas Basin, Mexico - 4870-07-10-11_MG | ecosystem: Environmental > Aquatic > Marine > Hydrothermal vents > Sediment ...
GCATTGCCCGCTCGGAAGGGTAGTCACCCAGAACAAATGCACGTGCTCTCTCCGTGTAGCTGTCCCACGTCGCGATGCTAACCACCGGGTACTTAGCTTTAGCTACCTCCAGCACCTGGTCCCTGGGCGCCGCTACCTCAATATCAAAGTAGTGCATCCGGGGCAGTTGCAGGTCTACCTCTGTAGGTACCAAACGCCCGCCATCCACCTCACATCCATACTTTATTCCCTTATCAATCACAAACCTCATATCAAACAACACATCCGCCTCCCATGTCCTAGGATACTTCACCCTCTCATGCGGCACATCACTTGGTAGCCGGGTGTACACCCGCTGTATCGGTGCACCATCTGCTGCTACGGCTTCAGGTATTGCAGTTCCGCTTGGAATCCAGAAATAGGGCTTGAATCCTTGCACACCTACTCTATGAAGTTTGCGGGTCTTTGTGTCTCTAAGGAATAAAATAACAACGGGTCCTCCATCCTTGATTGACCAGGTGCCGTCAATCCAAATATAGGTCATAGTCTACCTCCTTTGCTCATAGCCTCCTCCTCCAATTCATTGATTAAGGTACATAGTTCCTCCCAATAGATGAACACCCGGCCGTGCTCATGGCCATAGTCATTGAGCTCTTTTATCAGGATGCCGTTGGCACTCTTCACAACCTCAAGATGTCCTGTCTTCCCCGCCTCCTTAATCTCTATCTCCACATCCTCCCTCATTGTGTCTGCTCCCAAATACACCTCTGTATCCATCCAATGAACCAAGCCCAGAATATCATGATGAGTACCACTATCGCTTCTTCCCTACTCAACTTGTCATCCACCACCAGATTACCCATAGTGCTACCCAGCAGGCTATAACCATTAGAACGCCCGCTATAAGACAATCTACACTCATTTGTGCCGTAACCCGGGGCGTTGCTCCAGCACATCCATCTTCCTCTCTATGGCCTCTTCCAAATTCACTCCCATCACATTCGCCAGGTCTACCGCCGCTATGACTACATCCGCTAGTTCCTCTGCCAACCTATCCCTTCTCCCTTTACTGAAACACTCCAACACCTCCGCAGCTTCCTCTGCCACAACCATTGCCGTTTGCCAAATCTGCTGCCTCTCCTCTGCCCTACTTATCCTCCAAATCGTAACCCTATGCTTGAGCTCCCTAAAATTCATAACCTCCTCTTTACCTCCCTCAGATACTCCCTCATCTGCTCCTTCTCTTCCTCACTATACTGTGCCCATAAATCCACTCTTTTGGTGTGCCAGGCGTCCAAGCTCTCCCCTGCAATTGCCCTCGAGCACACAAACGAACTATCACATGAATCGGCCCCTGCCCTCTTCAGCTCCATCAACTCACTCAAGGAATCACACCCGAACGCATGGATGTACACATCAGGTGCTATGCCTTTGATGTACTTAACATACTTCACTCGGTCCACATACCAGGGCTCTTGGTCACCTTCGTATGGTGTAGGCTTTGACACCAGGCCAACATACCTCAGTGCTTTTTGATGCAATGTCCACAGACGCCGGACATCACCCTTTAGTATTGTCAGCACCGGATACTTTACACCTAACACCATCACACTCTTCAACACTGTTTCCTCACCACTTGCTGTCTCTGGCCCAACCACAATGCAGGTGCCACCGTTTATCACATCAGCAATCTTCTCCAGGTACCTTACACTTAGTGCCTCGCCCAACTCATAGTATCCATTCTCAACAATGACCGTGTCCCAGTACCTACCTCTTACGTACCAACTGTACCTCGCATCCAACATCATATCCGGCAACACAAACAAGTCATTCCAGTCATCCAGCAAATCCATGCAGCTCACTGGGACTATCGGCATGAACTTCATTCCTAATCCACCTCCCTACCACTGTCACACCATCTGAGCTTACCATCACTTCCCATGACCGCTGGAAACAGCCCCATGCCACATGTAATGTGCCAAACAGCCTCTTCACCGTTCTCAAAACCAGGGAATACATGTTCCCCGGGTTCTATCGTCTTGCCACATACACAACACCTCACTGCTCATCCACCTCCTTGACCTTCGTCCGTGACTTCCACCTATCCAGCAACACTACTGCATATGCTATGAGGTCTTCCAAATCATCGACCACAGCCCTCATGTCTGAACCCTGTTGCACTCTAAACAACTTCACCCTCATCATACTCACATAGTCGTCGTCGCTCATCAATTCAAAGGGTTCTGGGACATTATACAATTGTTCCCTTTCCATCAGCTTCTCGACACACTGATTTGCTACCACCTTATATCTTTCTTTGTGCTTCAATTCCCTATCACCTCCTACACCACTCATGGTCCGTCCCAACCGTCGACTTCCAGACATCACACCACGTCGGGTCCTTAAACACTTCTACCGTATCCTTGAGCCTGTTCTTCACCGTCCTAAACTCCCTGTGTGTACCCATGTGCCGTGCTTCCAGTACTACGTCCAACCAGTGCTCTGTGTCTTTCTGAGCCCTCATTGTATACACACCCATTGGCTCACCACCCCGGGTATACAGTTCCCTTGCCTTCGCCGTCACTACCACATTCCATCCACTCAATATCAACCGATACATCTGCTGGGTATAGGGGCGATTGACCTTGCCCCACTCCACTCGCAACATCTCTCCACTCTTCGTAAACCTCGTCGCACCTTCACTCTCCAACCAAATCCCATACCAGCCCCACAACTCACTGGCTGTATCCAACACAATCGTCCCTCGCTCCTCAGGGTACTCATGGGCATACTTAGCCGCCGCCTCAATTGCCTGTTCACACTTACGTAGCGACTTCACCAAATCAACATCCCCATACTCATCCGTCGCCAAAACATCTGCTACCCTAATGTCCTTGTCCTCAAACGGCGACCCCCGCCTGTGTATCAGGGGCGGTACTCCCTTCTCGGTGTCTATCACAAACACCGGGGGCGGTGCAGTCAATGCAAAATGTGACTTACCTGAGCCCGTGAGTCCGAACACCCCGATGCGCAGTGCCTGAATCTCCTGTTTTGCTGGCTTCGTAAACACACTTATATCCGCTTTACTCACATCTTTCTCCCACATCTCACACCTCCTCGGGAGATGGCATTTGACTGCCTATGGACCTTATGTCCTCTCCCGTATTAGGGAAGAAATACAGGGTGTAAGTACACCTTACACCCTATTCCTCCAATAATATCGCATCCAGCTGTTCACTGAGCGCCTCATCCATTACACTATCTGGGTCATGTACCAACGCCGCTGTATCCACCGCAATTCTTCGCTCTCCCTCTCTCACTGTAGTGAACTTTCTTCCCACTGCTATTACCCGCGCTTTCTCAGGTATTACCTCGACCCCAGAACAGAAACACGCCGCCTCTGTTCCACTCTCATAGTCCGTGACCACTGCGAACATCCCCTCGTTCATCGCTGTCGAGTAGGACACCCACCCGACGATTGCTACGAAGGTATTGTCCTGTACCCCTTCCAAATCCGCCATGTCCACTGCCAGCGGGGACTTAGCACATGCATCCCACGCCCGTTTCCACAGGTCCTCTGCACCCAACTTTTGGGACACAGGGACAAAGCTCTTGGCTCCTGTTATCCTCTGTTGTCCGCTGCCTTGGCCCCAAAACGTATACTCCACCCCCGGTTCCGCATCGTACTTCCCCTGCACCACTACAACCTCACCGTCTACAACAAACACGCCAGTCCTCCTGAGTACCTCCTTCAGTGGCTTACCATAGTTTGGGTTTGTGCGCCCCTCGCCAAACGTTTCCCTGGTATCCAGTGGTATTACCTTCGTACCCTCAACTCTTACAACTCCCTGTGCAATCGCCGCCTCCGGATTCTCCTGATACATTGCCATCGCGCCTGCTTTCAACCCAGCCAATATGTCCCTCATCGCCGAGACACCCAGACAAAGCCCGCGCCATGGCTTGAGCCCCCGTTTGCTCGCGCTGACAAACTCCCTGACCTTCCTCTGTACCAACTTATCCACCTCACTCTCTGCGACCCCCGCATCCAGCAAACTCTGCCTCATCCTCTTGACCTTCGCTTCCGGGTCCTTCACTCCAATCTCCTCTAACTCCTTAACTACCTCCACTTCTCTCACCTCCATCTTTTCTTAGCAACAGCAACTTCTGTCCCTGCTTCCTCACAACCACTGGCAATCCCCTCTTTTTCACATACTGCTTCATTGCCACATACAACCTGCTGATGTCCTTGCCTAACTTCTGCCACTCTACCTCCGCTGCCAAATCACCGCTCTGTACAAACGCATCCACCAGCTCCTTCGCCTTCGGCGTCTCCTCCAACTGGACCGCCTTCAGATAACTCTCTGCTACGTCACTCATCGCCCCTCACCTCCAACGGGGCTATGCCCCTGGGCGCAATATCCACAGGCGCCCTGTTTCCTCGTCCTTCTCAACTTGGAACGACCGTCTGATAACACCCGTAAACATCGTCCTGTCTACCTTGTCGCCCTTCTCCTCGAAATATCCAGACACTGCCTTATATGCCGCTGCCATCAATATCTTGTCCTTCTTGAGGTCCTCGAACAACTTCACTACCAGCTCCCTTATCTTCGCACTCTTTCCTGACTTCCCAGCGCTCAGCCTCGCCAAACTCTCCTTTTCAAACTGCCTATATATTTCCTTCAGGTCTGTCATTTCACTTCACCTCCTTTATTTTAGTCAATTAGTCTTTTTGAACTAATTGACATTAATCTATTCATTTTCTTCCTTTATTAAAGTTTTGTAAAAATGTTAACTTGGGCGTTAACCCTCACACCTACTCCACCCACACTGCATACACCTTTCACATCCTTCCATCATTACCGTAGGCGCATGACATACTGGACACTCCCCTGCTACCACTCCCTTGTCCTCCACATGTTCCTCGCTCAAATACTCCAGTGCCTTGGCGATGGCATCGGGTACAGAGGCAATGGCCCCGAGGGTCTCGTCGTGAGTTGGAGCAGGTGAACGGATACCACGGAGTTGGTCGATGATGGCGGTGAGGGGAACGTGGTGTTGGAGGCATAGGGAGATGAGCCGTCCGATGGCCTCGGTGAAGGACTGGGTCAGCGAACCTGCGCGGCCGATGGTAATGAAGGTTTCGTATGGGCGGGTGCCCTGGAAGTTTAGGGTGATGAACAGTTTGCCGGTGCCGGTGGTGGTGCGGAGGGTTTTGCCTGTGAGGACCGTGGGCGTTGTGAATTGGGCTTCAAGTTCGCGACTGCCAATACGGTAGAGGGTCAGGCCCTTGAGCTTTTGTTGGTAGCCGTAGCGGATTGCTTGGGCTACGGTGTCGGGTGTAGAGTCATGGGGCAACAAAACAGTCTTGCTGATGGCACCGTCTATGTGGCGCTGAAAGGCGGCTTGCATGTCGATGTGGGTGCGCCAGGGAACCTGGTCTGCAGTGACGTCGGTGATGGGGTACGCCACCTCGATGTTGCCCTGGGGCGAGTATACAGTGTAGCTGGGGGCGTGGATAGGTTCGATACTGGGTGTAGTGTTACAGAGCAGGGAGATGGTACCGGTGGGTGCTATACTCATGTGTTGGGCTGCATTTGGGAATGCGTCCACTAACACCTTCATCATGGTCTGGGCAACTTGGCTTGCTACATCCAGGGCTACAGGCTCAAGGTAACTAAGTCCCAGTTCGCACAGGCATTCGTGCCAGCCCATGACCCCAACGCCAATGCGACGTGATTTCTTTTCTTCCGCTTCCATCTCCTCAAAAGGATACTCATTCACATCGATGAGGTAGTCCAGGAATTCACCGAGTTGTAGTGTCACATGCTCAAGACGCTCCCAATCGAGTTCGCCGCCGGTGACTAACTGTGCTAGGTTCACACTACCGAGATTGCATACACCCCAAGGTGGTAACGGCACTTCTCCACAGAGGTTTACGCACTCGTATGGTGCAAGGTGTTCTGCATACAGTACACCCGGTTCACCAAACTTCCATGTATGCTCAGCCAACTGTTTCACAAATTCCTCATTGCCCGGGTCTAACAACCTCACCGATATGTTCATGTTCGAGAGCACTCCTTCCTGGTCCTTACACGAGACAAACTCCTCAATGTCCTCATGGTCCTGGTCCATGACTATCATATAGCCTCCACGCCTGACACCACTCTGCGAAATGACCTGTGCGACCGCATCAAACATATGCATGAACGCAACGGGTCCTGCGGCCTCGCCACCTGTGCTTAGGGCAGAGCCCTTGGGCCTCAGCACCGAGAAGTTCATACCTACACTACCACCGCTTCTGAACACCACGGCACATCGCTTCAGTGTCTCCATGATATAGTCCAAGTCATCCTCGATGGGTAGGACATAGCATGGAAATAGGCACTGACGCTTAGTCCCTGCATTGCGTAGCACAGGCCAAGCTGGCAGCCACGCTTTATTAACCATTGCCTGGAACCACTCCTCCCTACCAAATGAGGCACGCTTATACACGTCTATGGGTGCTGTATCACCAGGTGCCATGATGCGTCGCAACAACACTTCTTCTACCTCATTCATATCCATCACCCCTGTATCTATGCTCTATATGCACACCATCCTCTTTCCATACCTTTACAATCTTCACACTCTCATCCTCAAAGACTACTTCCTCATTCACGACTTCTCACCTTCTGTAGCTGTTCAATATGTTTCATCTTAAGCCTATCAAACTCATCCATATGTCTACATATCAATTCTGCTATTGCGTATGCCGTTGCCTCCTCATCAATATCTTGTGTCATGGTAATACTCTCGGGTCACTTGGCTGTATTCCCAGCTGCCCAAAGCCCCGCACCCTCTCCTTACACGACACACACTGACCACAGTGATGTTCACCCCTCTCATAACAGCTCCACGTATGCGTGTAATCCACACCTAACTGCAAACCCAGTTCCACAATCTCCTTCTTACCCCACGTCAAAAACGGCACCACCAACATCACCTTCCTATCCGTCAACTCATACACCAAATCCGCATACTCACCCACATACTTCCTCTGGCAATCCAAATAGTCCACATCCCGGGCATGAACTCCTATGACCACCCGCGGAATCCCATGTGCACACGCATAATTAGCTGCCAGGGCTGCAAATGCCAGGTTCCTACAGGGCTTCTGCCTCAACTTCCCAATATCCGCACTCCACAACTTATCCAACCTATACTCCACTACCTCACATCCCAACTTCTCTGCATGCCACCGCACACACTCCAACTCCTTGGTATGTCGCCCCGGGTGAAGGAACGTCATCACTGTTACTTCGTGTTTAGACTCCAGAACCTCCGAATACAACGCCGTTACACTATCAATCCCACCTGAAACGACACAAAGGGATTTTGTTTTCATTTTGTTGCATCACTTTCAAATTTTATCTTTAGTTTACTTTAAATAACTTTTGTAAAAGTAGTCAGGTACAAAAATATATGCCCCCGGTATCACAACTTAACTTAGTTCACAAACTTCATTGGTGACCCCAGGGCAGTTCTTTCAGGGGTGTGAACAGTAGCAAGTGGTTCCGGAAAGCTTCAATTGGCCGCAATTGCTGCGACTGGTCCGAAACCACTGCTCCCTGTTCTTTTGTTCGCCGGGGGGCGTAGAATAAATACACTTTCTACATTTAAGTAGTTTTTGTAATCACTGCTCACACGTCTTTATCTCCGCGCCAAACGTTCTTTACTCCACATCGCTTACATTTGTACACTCCAACCGGTATCTTGTTTATCACCCATTCCTCCGACTTCTCTACAAACGCTCCGCATGCCCTGCACTTCATGATATCAGGTGGTCTCTTCTTTACCTTCGGCATGTGCACCACTATCTCCCTCTCCGGTTCAACCTCAACCCACCATCTTCCTGTGTGCACCCTATCTTTTACCAGCCTAACTCTACCTCCTCGCCTAACACACTGAAACACCTCGACTGCCAGCAACTCCCCATACTTCTCTGGCTTCACTTTCCTCAGCGTCTGCACCACCGCCGCTACCAGCAACTTCTTCTGACCTATCTGTTCCGACAACCGCGCTATGTCCTCTCTTAGTTCTTCCGAACTAAACTTCCTCTTACGCGCCATCTCCGTCTTCACTACTCACTATCCTACTCACCCTCTCTATCACCTCTTCCTCAATCTCCGTCGCTATCTGTACCACTTCCTGCCTATGTGCATCAATATACTCCGCTGCTTCCTCATCTCCACTCTCCCTGTATTCATCAATCAGCTCCTGAACTTCCCATTCCTGTAGCCACCTCATCACCGCCTCATACAGTAGGTCTTCCTTCTCGTCCTTCTCCATTGTCATCACCCTCCTCGCTGTCACTCAAAATGTACTGCTCCTTCACTGGCTTCCACATCGGCTTCTCCAAAAATCTCCTTACCCCTGGTTCCTCTTTCATCAGCCACAACGCTTCAAACAGCTCCGTTGCCGCGTCTATCCAGTTGTCGTGTTCGCCCGAGTCTATCCTCATGCTCTCGTAGTCCCCCAAATTTATGGTCACACCAATTTTCATAGGCCATCACCTCCTAACCATACATCACATCCTCCATATCCATTTCCTCATCTACCTCCAAACACAATGCCCTCACCACATATATGTCTAACTCCACTAATGTGTGTAGGCCCAGCTTCCTCAGGTCCTCCGCATCATTCACCTCTATGCCTGTCGCTTGGACTACAGCCAGTGCCTTTGCGTCTTCTAACCTCTTACCCATGAACCTCTGGGCTAACTTCTGCTCCAATACACTAACGCCTCTGTCCCTCTGCTTCAGATAGTCAAACAACCACAGCGCTTCATCCCGTACCATTTCACCATCTACTTCTTCACTCACTCCTTCACCACCTCCTTAATTTTGTTACGCATCACTATCCACTCTCTTCCGTCCATGACTACCAGCTCCATATGCTTCAGTCCCTGTACCAATTTCCTGGTTTTTGCTCGCACCCTCTTCTCTGCGTTTGTCCCCTTTATCTCACATACTACCTTCACTACTGCATCCAGTAGTATCATGTCCAAATTCTCTTCCATCAACAGCCTGCGTATAACCTCATATATCTCCTGTTTACTCACCCTCACTACTCGATATGACCTCTTCACCTTCTTTTTCCATACCCCGTATCCGACACGTTGTTTCCACTCCTGCTTGTCCCTCTCCAACTGCTCTTTTGTCACCATCACGGGCTCTTTTGCTCCGGCAAAGTATACGGGTATCTTTTCTACCATACTCTCACCTCCTAATCAAATATACTACTTAGCCCAGAACTCGGTTTCGGTTTCTCGTAACACAGACCAAACAACTCCCTGTATATCCACTCCCTGAGTCTCTCGTCCTTAGGGTCCAAACCTCCATCATTCTCTGGTGGTGCTACCAACAATATGGCCCGCACTGGGCACGTAGTCCGTGATGCCTCTCTCAGCTCCCGTAGTTCTTCCCACTCCTCTCTACTTAACAAGGCATATCCCATTGTAAACGGCACCGCAGTTGTCAGTTGTTGTATCCTTTTGTCCACACTCCTGTACATCACTGAACTCAGAAACAATATGCTCCAGTGATGTGTACGGGTTTCTGGCCCGAGTAGACGACTACTCATGTTTATCCACCTCCTCAAGAACTATCATATTCACAGCCTCAAACGGTACCACTATCTGACGCCCTGGTCGTGTTGCCCGTACCGTCCTTGTGGTATAGTCTACTACTGCCTCTTCGAACTCTGCTTCTGCTGCCTTATCCCTGAATATCACCAGTACTCTACTCGCCTTTTCATTCAGTCTCATCGCCATTGTTAGTCACCTCCTCTGAGCTCACATACCGAATTACCCTTACATCATATACCGTTGCTGTTCCACCGTGGTGTTTCAGTATTACTTCGCCGCGTTCACGCACAATCAGTTCCTCTACATCTTTGACGATACCCAGTAACACTCTTTCCTCTTTTTCATCTGCCCTGAACACATCCACATCTCCGGTTCTTTGGTCCCAACTCAACTCAATTCTCCGTTCCATTGTTACACACCTCCATTACACCTACTAATCTCTCACCTAGTGCTGTTACCCTTCTTTCCTTCAGGTCCCAGATTAGTTCCAATTCCTTCATATGCTAATCTCCCACCACACACTGGGCATCTTTCCAGTTCGCCATACACTACTGTGGCACACTCCACACACACCCTATACGGTACACTCCCGTATCTCGCCCGCGGTTGCCACGTATCAAAGATGTAGTACCATTCGTTACTATTGCATCTCGGACAATTCAGCCTTACCGCCTCGTGGTACCGACGGGTGTACACCACTATCCCACACTTCGCGCAATACATGCCCCTCTTTCCTTCCACACACTCTGGCCACAGCGTCTGTTTCATTCTAATACCCCCTTACACATCGGGCACTCCTTACCTCTCGCTCCATACACTATCGCTCCACAATGCTCACACACCTTCCGTTCCACCGTACCATACCTTACCTTTGGCTGCCACTTTTCACCCGAAACAAATAGCCATCCCCAGCTCTTGCACTGTGGGCACTGGTCAAATCGGTCTGGCATCTTTTCTAACCACTCTTCACTCACATAGCACACCAGTCCACAATCCTCACAATAGAATCCCACTTTTTCCTCCTCTCTATCCGGCCATAGTATCCTTTCCCTGATGAGGTCGAGGGCCCCTATAACGAGGTCCTCGACCCACTTGCTTCTGGTGACCTTTTGTATCCGCTCAAGTTTTTCCGTCACCTCTACCAGCCCCTGCATGTATTCGGTACTACCGAGCTTCACAGCTTGTTGCGACATATTGGGCACACCTCCACATCTCCATATACAATTGTTCCGCATTTGCATACCTTCCTTTCTGGCGTACCATACTGTACCTTCGGCTGCCAGTTGGGCATCACAAAGTACCAGCCCCAGCTACCACATCTTGGGCACTTCCCAACTTGCTGCTCAGAGTATACAACCAGTCCACAATCACTGCAGTACATTCCACGCTTCTCGTCCTCCACACTCGGCCACAGTATCCGTTTTTTCACCAATATGCGGGCTCGTTCGAGTTTCCCAAATTCTATGGTGCGTTCACCAATAGCTGCTTGTGCCTGCTCTATGAGCCTCTCTACCTCAGCCAATCCCTTCACATACTCAGGGGTACCAGGCACCAGTGTTTCACTCATGTTCCCTCACCCTATTCTTCTGCTCCAATAGGTCCATTAACCCAGCTTTCATAATCTCCGTGGCTCCTATGGCTTCGTAGGCACTGTCCGTAAACGCCATCAATAGGACGGTCGCCGCGCGTACCGCCTCATACTGTCTCTTCACCGGGTCATCACTCACATGCTTTATTGCTGTTGCTAAATTCCGCACCTGCTCCACTATTTCTGCTTCACCACTCTCCAATTCCGGCTCCATCTTCACTCCCTCCTCTTAATGTAAACTACCCCGTCTTCCTTGACCTGCACAAACTCCTGGTTCTTCGTATCCAATGCACCGACCACTCTTATCCTCAACTGTCCTATCCTCTCCTTCTGCACGTGGTAGTGCTCACCAATCGCACGGACCACCGCCGCCAGCACCAACTTATCCCGGCCCTGCATCAGCTGCCGTATCGCCTCCCTTATTTGGGTATTTGTGACTCCTAACTTATTGGAGCCACGCCCGCGTGCCCGCTCCAGGCTTTCTCTTTCATACCTACTATACATTTCCGCAAGCTCCTGGGAGCTCATCGCCCCCGTGTTACTACCTTTCTTTTCTTCCTTATCTCCCATCTACACACACCTCCTTAGGGCACCTTGCTGTGCCCAAGCTGGTTAGGGGTGGTGAGCCACCTAACCAGCTAACTCTTCCCATTTCTTCACTATCTCCAGTGCCATCTTCCTCAGCTCCTCATACCTCTCTGCATCAGGTCCCAGTACCTGCAACAGTTCCCGAGCTTTCTCATACTCTGGTGTCATCCGCTTCATGTGAATTCACCTCCATCGCCATTATCTGCTCCCACAACCATGCGAATGCTACCATCTCTAACGTTGGATTATCTCCCCACTTCGTTTCCGGAAACTCCCAGTCCTTTGGTATCTCTTCCAGCACTGCCAAACGTATCCCATCATACTCCAACACCTTGTCTACTATGCTCGCTACCAACTCCGTCATTTTCTCACTTTCACCAACCCATTCTTCAAATTTCATACACATCACCTCCTCGTGGCCTCAACTACTTTCTCCCACACATCCCATGGTATCTCCACTCTACCTACCCTAAAGTCCTCCTCATACTCCTTTATCACCACACCTATCTTCCTCACTATTACCTTCCACTTCATTCCCTCAGGTCCTTCTATTTCTATTTCCTTCATCACACATCACCTCCGCAATTCTTCCCCATACTCCTTAGCCAACTTCTCTACTTCCTCATCATTTTCCCTCAATACCCTCGCATACTCTTCTGCCAGTTCCTCCACTTCCCTTGTCCTCTGAGTTTTCTTTGTTTCCTTTGGTTTCCTCTCTTTCTTAGGTTTATCATAGGACCAGGGGCGTAACCCTCTTGCACCTCTTCTCTGAGTGCTCATCTGCCATATCCTCTCGCGGTCCTCAAACACCTCATTCAGTGCCTCATCCATATCCCTGTACTTCCCTTCCTCAACCATCCTTTCTAATACAGTTGTAAGGCACTCCGCTTTCATCTCTTCCTCACCTCCTCCATACATACACTGCCCCCGTGTATATCCTTACGTAGCGCTCTTACTACTATCCTCGCTTCCTTCACATCTATTCCTAACTCCCTTGCTACCTCCTTAACCAAACTCCAATACTCCTTTCTATCCATGCTTCTCACCTCCCTTCATCCAACACCAACACATTGCCTTCGACCCAAAAGCTTGCTTCCTTCAGTACCTCTGGAATCAGTCTACCCACTCTTTTCTCGAACTCATCACCAAACTGCTCGTAGTTGTCCGACGCCTTCTCGCTCAATACCAGTTCCGCGGGCGTCAACCCTCGTATCACACCACGCCATGTTAAACCATCTGTACTCAGTTCTATGCTTACCTTCCTACCATACACCTTCATACCTCATCACCCCGCTCATGTTCCTCAATTGCCTCTGCTATCTTCCCTAACACAAACCCTACATCCGATATCTCCTCACCGCATACCCACATCTTCACTGTTTCCTTGAACACTCTCTCTATAGCCAAATACCACTGCTGTGTTCCTCTAACTTCCTTCGACGCCCTCAATACTGCTTGCTCTACATCTATTTCCCTCTTCTCGCATACATTCATTCCTCATCACCTTCCTCCATAGCCGCTTCCAATGCTTCCGCTAATACATATCCCATATCTTCCGCCCCACCGACACACAGATACAACTTAACAATCTCCCTAAAGACCCTCTCAACAGCCTGGCCCCACTGCTCTGTGCCCTGTGTTTCTCTCACTGCTTTCTTCATTGCTTGTTCTACTTCCATTCTCCTTTTCTCACATACATCCATTTCCATCGCCTCCTTGTCTACAAACTATTTACTAATGCATCCCTATCAATCTCTCCACTCCAAAGTTTTACACCCTTCATATGTTCACACACCCAATCCACTGCCTTTACCGCCAGTACCGCCTTCCATTCTGCATACTTCGCCTGTTCCTCTTTGGTCAGCCCGCCGAGTTTATCTACGTTCCTCGCTTGCTTTAAGTCTTCTACTGCCTGTTCCAACATTCTTATTACCAAATCTACATCTATACACATGTTCCATCACCTCCTTTTTACCATTTCTATCAGCCAAGTCTGCCCTTCATCCCATTCATTTACCAATTCCTCTTTTCTACATACCCAACCATTCTTCTCCAATTCTCCAAAGAACTCCTTCCATCTCTGTTTTCCATCGTAGCAATGTACCCTTAGCCTTGCTCCTTTCCTGCATACCCTATCTACTTCCATAGCCAATGGCTGAAGCCATTCTTTCTTCAGTTCTATAAACAGCTGCCCTATCCATATCTCATCTACTTCATTGTTACCCGCTGGCAGTTTGTCCCTAGGCCATTCCCACTGTACTACGCCTTCGTATGCCTCCCTGTCCAGATGTATCCAGTCGCTGTCTTCGCTTATCCAATACTCCCTTGGTCCACTTCCTATATCTAATCTCATTTTCTTACCTCCAGTTCATCCATTTTCTTTCCTACCAAACGCCTATACGCCCATTCTACTGCCCTTGTTGCTGTTTCCTCGTCTCCTTCCTTCAGTTTCTCTATAGCCGTCTCCAACCATTCTATTACTAACCCTCTGTCCTCTGCATTCTGTCTGATTTCATTTCCTTTTTTCATTTTGTCCTTTCCCTCCATTTCCTTTCTTTTATTTCTTTTTATAAATAATTAAATTCTTATAATTTAAATAATTTTTGGTACCTAAGGAGTGTAGGACATAGGTAGCGTTACAAAGTAATACAAATAAAACTTTTTGTAATAACACGATATACTGTGGTTTAGGTCCTTTAATATACATGCCTAGATTGACTCTGTTAACTTACTCTAAATCCTGGCCTGGATTGACTCTGTTAACTGGGTTGCTTACTATGTACTCTGTTAACTTACACTACCACTCCGGCTACACACACTTGTAACTTACTCTGGATGTAGTAAGATGTAAGATTTGAACGTTGAAGTGTGAGCGATTTGTAATACAAACTCGTGGAAAAGTAAAATTTTGGCATCAGAATACTGTCAAAACGGCTACCTTGCCATAGTTTTAGACAGGCCACTTAATATACCCACCTGGACTGCCGGTCACATGCCGCTATGGGTGTTTTATAAATAGTTTTTGTAAAAGGTCGCATGGTCGATGGCTTTGGACCTGGGCTGTAGCTTGTATTACAATCATACAAATCTGGAATTTTGTAATACCTCGAGTTTTAGGGCTGACTAACTTTGGCGTCTTTATGTTTGAAAGGTGAGAGTAGCGGGGCTTTCTGAAATATGAAGGTTTTGTAAC
>Ga0190313_1001080_pt1 | contig 14955 bp, 13 predicted proteins | sample 4870071011_MG_FD_169989 | JGI IMG/M metagenome (GOLD analysis project Ga0190313, IMG submission 169989) | Hydrothermal vent sediment bacterial communities from Southern Trench, Guaymas Basin, Mexico - 4870-07-10-11_MG | ecosystem: Environmental > Aquatic > Marine > Hydrothermal vents > Sediment ...
CTAGTACTGCTATTGCTGTTGAGGAGCTTGCAAGGATAGGAGCACACACGCTAATAAGAATAGGAACAACAGGAACAATACAAAAAAACATAAAAATAGGCGACTTGATAATCTCTACAGCAGCTGTAAGGCTAGAGGGGACATCTAAGCAGTACGTTATCCCAGAATATCCAGCAGTAGCTTCTTATGATGTTGTCGTTGCACTGATTGCTGCTGCTGAGTCGTTAGGGGTTAGATATCATGTAGGCATAACGGCTTCTACGGACTCCTTTTATGTTGGACAGCAGAGGCCAGGATATAAGAATTATTTGCCATCATTTGCCAGGAACATCATAGAAGATCTTAGAATGGCAAATGTTCTCAACTTTGAAATGGAAGCTGCTACTCTATTTACATTAGCATCAATATTTGGTTTAAGAGCTGGTGCTGTGTCCTTAGTTCTAGCAAACAGAGTAACAAATGAGTTTGAGTTAGTCCCGCAAGACGACCTGATAAAGGTAGGATTAGAGGCCGTGAAGATACTAAATGAAATGGACGAAAGTAAAGAAGGCAGGTACTGGTATCCAAAAGAACTTGTTAAGAAAAGGATTGATTAGAATCCGGCCTCTAGAGAGTCCTTAATTCTTCTATAGTTTTCTTCATCTCCTATTTCTTTATATATTGCCATAAGGTAATACTTCGCGGTCTTTAATTCTGGATTAAGTGCTATTGCCTTTTCTAGATACTCCTTTGCCTTGCTAGTATCTCCCATCTCATAGTGATATATTCCAAGGTTTGTCCAAGCTGAGGCGTTATTTGGATCTGCTTTAACGGAGTCCAAGAAGTACTTATAGGCAACTTCTGGCTTTCCAAGGCTGTAGTAAACATATCCCAAAACGTTTAGATATGTAGAATCCCCAGAGAAGTTCTCCTGAAGAGGAAGAAGAATTTCAAGGCCCCTATTAAGCTCACCTTGGTATACATATGCTTCTCCTAGTAACCTCTTGGCCATGATATCCTCAGGATGGCGTTCTATGAACATGTTAAGAAGATCCTCAGCTATATCATATCTCTCAACGTTAAAGGCTATATTTATACATTTTATACACAGGTTGTCTGAATACTCCTCCCTTAAATGCCTTGTAGCGAGGATAAGATAGCTATCGTAATCTCCTATATTCTCAAGAGTGTTCTCCAGCATTTCATAGCTTATCCCACTTTCAAGGAGCTTGTTTATTGGAGAGTAATCTCCAAGAGACTCACAAATATCAACTATAGTGCTTAATGCCTCTTTTACGCCCTTTAAATATCCAGTAATGAGGTCTTCTAGAGCCTCCTTTTTTCTTCCGAGAGCATTCTTTATTAAACCTATAAGTGTGTGTAGCTCTCCGGTATCAAAGCCATCTTTACGCCTCTCGGCAAGCATGCTTAGGGCATTTTCCAAATCCTTCTCATCAACTGTGAGCAGTAAGGAAAGCTGATACAGGACATATGCATGGCCAATTGTTGCATGATAAGACTTTGGGTCAATTTCTAGAGCTTTTTTAAAGTCCTCTTGCGCCTCAAAGAGATCGTTCATGAAGAGTCTAATAAAGCCTCTCTGTGTCCAGTATTCTGCGTGATCTTTAAAGGTGTCTTCATAGTCTTTCATGTACTCATATGCTGAGTCTGGATTACCTGATAAGGCAAGCATATATGTTTTCCATATCACAAGGTCGAGCTGTTCTCCGTGTTCTCTTATTAGATCGTCTATCTTAGATATAGCTTCTTCAACATTACCTCCATAAAAGAGAGCAATTGCACTCTCAATTTCATCTTTATATGGAGGATATTCGTTTGAGTCCAAATTCATTCCCTAACACCATCTTAATATATTATAGATTCCAACACTTTACTACTAAGGGCTAAGGCTTGCTTAAAAGCAGCCTTACCCCTTGTAGGATATTTCTTTATTAAGACCCTTTCATAAGCTAATAGTCCTTTCTCCTATATTTAATTTTGTTAGGTTAAATGTTCTCTGTAAGCTCATGTCTTAGAACGCACAGATGCAATCATCATAGCAATTCTATGAGTAAACACAATCCACGGGGTGATTTCAAGCCTTCCTAAAAGCATTACTATAATTAGCACAATAGCTGTTGAAACAGGCATATGAGATCCAGAGACGCCCACGCTAAGGCCCACATTTCCTTGAGCAGATGCCACCTCAAAAAGAACATTTACAAATCCATGTGAATTTCCAGTAAAGAGAAGTATTGCAAGAGATGCAACAAAAAGGGAAATAAGATAGATCATGGAATAAAGAAGTGAGTAGACCACATTTTCAATTCTAAACTGTCTACCAAGAATTCTCAGCGGCACTATGGTGGACGAGGGATATGAGCTCTTCTTAAGAAGCCATAATATAACATCTACAAGAATTATTATCCTTAGTATCTTAAGAGCCGAGGATGTTGAACCATAACATCCTCCTATAACCATCAATAATATTATTGTGAGCTTTGTGAGATCAGAATAGCTAGCAACATTAGTGACAGAGAATCCTGTTCCAGTTATTGCAGAAACGGCAGTAAATAAGTAGTCATGGGTCCTAAGAAATGATGCCTCTCCTCTAAGGAACGTTACTACTCCATAGAGAGCCGTAAACATTGCAGGGAGAAGTATGAGTAAAACTGTTTCCATGTTAAAGAAGCTCTTTAGGTTTTTAATATTCTGAAATACTTTGAGATGAGAATCAAAAGATATTGCTCCAAGGAACATTATAAATATCGCAGAATAGTGAAGATATACAGAGTATCCTGCCAAGCTATTATTCTTTGTTGAGAAGCCACCAGTGGCAATGGCCGTCATTGCATGATTTATGGCGTCAAAGGTACTCATACCAAATATTCTAAAGAGGGCTATTGCGAGAAGTGTTAGCGCTACATATATCATTGTAATCCTTTTGCTGAGCTCAATAACGCTTCCCATTCTTATACTCTCAGATTCCCTTCCCTCTCCCCTATAGAGGGCCATTGCTACAGGTACCCTATGAATTATAAACCCTAAGAACATTGTAACAACTCCAAGACCCCCAATCCATTCTGTAAGACTTCTCCAAAAGAGTATGGATTTAGGAAGTACCTCAACATTTGAGTAGGCAGTTAATCCTGTGGCAGTAATTCCAGAAACTGCCTCGAATATCGCTTTATATGGTTCAAGCCTTGCTTGAGGAAGAGAAACTGCAAGGTATGGTATTGATGCAAGAAGACTTACAACAAGCCAGGCAAGGGCAACCATAAAGAATCCATCAGATATTGTTATAGGCGTTGTCTCGAACATGTAAGTCCTAGTTAGAAAAAGCCCAATTAATATAGCTGCAAGCTCAACTAACAGAATAATATCTGTCGTAGGGTCGTGGACATTTATAAGCGGTTCTTTAATCCATGCACTCTCAAATGCCATCATAAAAAACTCAATTAGTATTATCAAGGAAAAGCCTAATGTTACTCTTCCGAGAAAAGCCAGGACATTATTTCTTCTTTCTTTAACTCCTCTATTAGCGCCTTCCATGCCTCCTGAACCTCTTTTTCTGAGTCCTTGATATGCGTCTCGTAGATTTCATTTATGTAGTTCTTAAACACATCTTTCCATGGGAACTCATTGAAAAGCCTTGAAAATGCGATTATAACGTCATTAACGTATTCTTCTTTGCATACTACATATATCCTCTTGGAATAGCTGTCCTGTGGCCTTATTATGTTTGTGGATCCATCAGGCAGTATTATCGTTCCATCATCGTCCTCTATTGCAATTATTGAAAACTTGTTAATAAGCCTCTCCATACCAATTCTCTCTAGGAACTTAGGGAGAAACTGTATCTGTAGCGGCAGCTCTTCAAGGAGATTTGAGGGAAGAGTTTCTATTTTAGTATCCATTCGCTTTGTTTTATCTCCCTTAGAGATCTCTCTCGTTATCCCTCTAATTATTTTACTAAATAGCCTTGTAACTTTGTAAGCTTGTATAAGTGAGTTTTCAGTAGTTGGAACGTTTATTTCTAGGATAGTATATCCAGAAACGCCTAAAGTTCCTAGTAAGCTTCTAATTCCAATTATCTTGTATGTAACACTGCTAGCTCCATCCGAAAGAACTGACAATGAAGAGACCTCTAATGTAGTCTCCTTTTTCTTCTTATATTCTAAAAAAGTCTTATATGCCCTATTGCTTGATAGAACTATAAGATCACTTATCACAGGATCATATGTTACGAACACAAGCCTAGGAGAAAGTCTGTATGGAGGCGTCTCAACCTTAATCCTAAGAGTCTGTGTTGCAAGCTTTCCTTTCTCCTCCATTCTTAAGAAGAGACCATAACTTCTCAGCAGAATTTCATCCTCTATACCACTCTTTGAAAGGAAAAGTATTGTGCTATCATGTGCGTCTCTAAGCTCGTTATTTATTTTATTTACAATGGAATAATGAAGGCCTCCTAAAGTAGAGACACCATTAGGCGAAGATACGACAGATATTTGAGGATTTCCTGTTAGAATGTTCTTCACAGTACAAACAAGGGGAGACACTTTGCCAATGACCCCTGAGTACTCACCTATTCTTTTATCTAGCTCCTCAATAAGCCCCGTAATACCCGTAAATATTTCAAAGAGTTTATCTAAGCCCTTTGGAACTTTTACCAGAAGGTATACAGTATCATCTTCAAATATTCTGAAATCTCCGGAGGTTGCTATCTCAACACTTCCATTGCTTCTTTTGCATCCTAGGATTCTCACTTTATCAGGTGAAAGCTGTGAATGATACATTATATGACTTAATGTAATTCCCTCATCAGAGATCTCAGAAATCTCTACAGGTTGTGATCTTGTCTCCTCTGTGTCCTCAAGACTTGGATGATGATATTTTGTTCTTAGAACATATGCTATAAGAAGCTCTGCAGGTAAGCTTAAACACACAAGTCCACTTCTTTTCCAGTCCTTGAAGTAGTCCCATACAATTTGTATTTTTTTAAGAAGTTCTCTGTTAAGGTTGCCCTGAGAATTCTCCTCAAGGAAGTCCCTTAAAACCCTTACAAAGAACTCTTTAAGTGTCATCGTCTTAGATATCATTGGAAGGTTTATGCTTTCTATACCCATCATCTCAATTATGCTAGAGAACTCTTCAGAGCTTAATCTCACAAGAATTCTTGGAATTTTTTCTATCTCTGAAATTTTGCTTGTAATAACTCTAACAAGTTCTGTCGCTATTCTTACATTTGTCATGTCATCTCCTGTTGCAACAAGTATCATATCAAACTTGGAAAGTGTATCTGCGTTATAAGCCTCCGTGAACTCCTCAGAGAGAGCGTCCATGTGTACAGCTATGTAAGAGTCTCCATAATAGTCGGAAAGGGGCTTTCCATGTACCTCATAAGAGAGCTGTGCTAGGGCCTCTGCTCTGCTCTGAGATTTTTCAACAATTTCCACATAGATGTTCTCTGGCTCAACACTTAACAGATTTATAAGTAACCTTTCTGTAAATCTTCCTCCTCCAACAATTAATATCCGCATCGGTAGACACCTAGGCAGTAACCCCAACGCCGCTATAGGGGTTTTAGTAACTCTAAGTTGCTCATTATGAGATCTCTGACAAGTGCAGAGTAATACAGCAAGTAAACTTTGTCAAAAAAGTCTACATGTGGTCTTACTTCCTTAATGAGGGCTCTTATAATGCTTTCAAGGGCGCTCTTACTATTTGTGAACGGCGGAGCGAGTGCTATGCTGTGCATGCCACTGCCTCGTGCTCTTCTAATAGTGTTTCTGTAGTAAAGCCTTAGATCGTCTATGTTATATGTTGTCGGGTTTACCTCTTTTGATATTGTTACGTAGTATATTGCCCTTGCTTTTAAACTTTTCAACCCCTTTATCTCTAGTATATAACCAGCAGGGAGCTCTCCTCTGAAACTCTCTATGAACGTTGTAAGTAAGTCCTTTATGCTCTTGTCAAGATACCTGTAGAAATCTGGTATGAGTATATGTCCAGTACTATTTATTGGAATTATTATAGAATCAACGTCCACACTAGGGGAAAGCCTCTCAACAAGGACATCTCCCATAAGCACCACCCGTCTTACTGTTGTTCCTCTAGTCTCTTAGCCCTTCCATGACGAATAATATCTCATCTGCTCTTCTGTCATTTCATCTATACATACTCCCATTGATTCCAATTTTAGTCTAGCAATTTCAAAGTCTACCTCGTCAGGTATTTTCATTACAGAGTTACTTAGTTTTTCATGATTTTCTATAAGATATCTGACTGCAAGAGCTTGATTTGCGAATGACATATCCATGACTTCACTAGGATGCCCCTCTGCTGCCACAAGATTTACGAGCCGCCCTTCTCCTATGAGATACAGCTTCTTGTCTCCTAGATCGTACTCTTCTAAGTTTGGTCTTATAGTTCTCTTTCTTCTGCTCATTTGCTCCAGAGCTTTTATGTTTATCTCTACATTAAAATGTCCTGCATTTCCAAGTATTGCTCCGTTTTTCATGAGTCTAAAGTGCTCTTCATCTATGACGTTAATGTTTCCTGTGGCTGTTATAAAGACATCTCCTATTTTTGCAGCCTCTTTCATTGGCATTACTTCAAACCCATCCATCACAGCCTCAAGAGCTCTTATGGGATTTACCTCTGTGACAATAACCCTAGCTCCCATACCTCTTGCCCTCATTGCAATACCGCGACCGCACCAACCGTATCCTGCTACAACCACAGTCTTTCCAGCTAGGAGAATATTCGTGGCCCTAAGGATGCCATCTATAGTGCTCTGGCCGGTACCATACCTATTATCAAATAGATATTTAGTATAAGAGCTGTTTACAGCAATGATGGGATAGGACAAAACTCCTTCTTTCTCCATGGCTCTGAGCCTAATTACTCCAGTGGTTGTTTCTTCAGTCCCCCCAATAACGTTCTTGATAACTTGTTTAAATTGCTCATGGGCTGTTACGTGAAGATCAGCACCATCATCTATAAGTATATCTGGCTTAGCCTCAAGAACTCTTTTTATTGCCCAAAAGTACTCTTCCTCAGTTTCTCCTCGCCAAGCAAATACATGAACGCCTTCAGAAGCAAGTGCAGCAGCAACATCATCTTGTGTTGATAGTGGATTGCTTCCTGCAAGATATACCTCAGCGCCCCCTGCCATAAGCGTTCTAATGAGTACTGCTGTCTCCTTAGTGACGTGTAAACATGCCCCCACTCTTATACCGCTGAGGGGTTTTTCCTCAGAGAACTTATCCCTTAGCTTAAGAAGCACAGGCATATGTCTTTCTGCCCATTCTATGTTCTTCTTGCCACTTTCAGCTAGTGATAGATCTCTTACTTGGTATTCATTCATAGATAACACCTCATAATTACAGATTAGCATTGTTTTGAATTGAAACTCATCGAGTTAGGGTATAGGTGATTCTATGCGCTTTTTAAGTAACGTTTTTAAGAGCTTATAGTTAAGTTAAGAGCCTTAGCCACCTCTTTAACAACAGGGCATTAGTATTTATATTTAATAACAATGTTAAAATAGGAGCGTTTTGGTGTTTTACAGAACGTTGCTAAGAAGCCTCGCGCTTTAGAGCGAACAAACAAAAACATTTAAATACTCAAAGGCTCAACTAAGCATTGGAACGTTTTAATGGCACCTATTGAGAAGAGAAACAGGTAAAATAGCCCATTGAACAAAAAATCTAAGTAAAGTGAGACATCTGCGAACATGCTTCCAATTCATGCGTGAAGCTCCTTGCAAAGTTGAACAGGACAAAAGGAATCTGTACCTCAGAAAATAAAGCAAGCATAAAAGGTAGCATCAATATAATATTTTAACTAAATAGCGGCGGGGGGACCGAGGCCTCAGGCCGCCCATCAATCATCACTTGTCAGACAAGGCTGAACTCCTCATAGCACCTCGGTCACGCACTGCACTTATATCTAAGTGCTCAGATAAAATAAAACTTTCGAAATAAGATAAAAATGACATGACATCTTGCAGCAGGTCTCATATCTTGTGTGGAGGTGTTTAGTTTGAATAGAGAAGAAGCTATAGAGCTTGTAAAAAGACACGTATCAACGAAAAATCTTGTGAAGCACATGATAGCTGTAGGGGCTATAATGAGAGGATTTGCTGAAAGGCTCAGGGAAGACCCAAACACTTGGGAGATTGTTGGGATACTTCACGACATAGACTACGATATTACAAAAGATAATCCCAAGATTCATGCTCTTGAGGCAGAAAAAATATTAAAGGGAGTCTTGGACGATGATCTAATAGAAGCCATTAAAAAGCACAATTTTGAGAACAATGGTAGTGGAGAACCTACAAAGCCAATAGAAATAGCTCTTATTTCAGCAGATGCTCTATCCGGGCTCATAGTTGCTACAGCACTTGTTATGCCAAATAAAAAGCTTGAAGAGGTAAAAGTCTCAAGCGTTCTTAATAAGTTTAAGGACAAGTCATTTGCACGAAGAATCAGCAGGGAAAGAATAAAATACTGTGAAAAGCTTGGCCTCACGCTAGAAGAGGCAATAGAGGTTGCACTTAATGCCATGAAAGCTGTTGCCAAAGAGTTAGGTCTCTGACTATTGCTAACGCTTTTCACGAATTTCCCACCTTTAATAATCATAAGGGGCTCACTTTTGTGTTCAAAAGTGTTATATAGTCACCAGATGTTCCCACTTATTAGTTTAAAATGTATATGAGGTGACACAAATGGTATTAAGTTCAGAGGATAAAAAGTACATAGAAGAGCTGTTTAATAAAGAGCTTAGGGAACACGTCAGACTTATAATATTTAAAAAAGAAGAATGGAAGTATTTTGAGAATCTGAAAGAAGTATTGGATGAGCTTACTCCTTTGGCTAATGGGCTTCTTTCATATGAGACTTATGAGTACGAGAAAAGTAGAAATTTAGCAAACGAATATAAAGTGGATAAAGCTCCTATGATAGTTATAACTCAAAACGGAAGAGATTTAGGAGTTAGGTTTGCAGGAACACCATTTGGGTATGAGTTCAGTGCATTTCTTGAGGCTATAATAAATGTCTCTCGAGGAAGAACGGATCTTAATGATGAAGTAAAAGAGCTCATAAGTAAGGTGGATAGGCCAGTAAAGATTGAAGTTTATGTCACTCCTTCATGTCCGTATTGTCCAAATGCCGTTATAACAGCTCATAAGTTTGCAATAGAGAACGAAAACGTAATTGGAGAGGGCGTGGAAACCTACGAACACGAGAACCTTGCAAACAAGTATGGAGTGTCTGCAGTTCCTCACGTTGTTATAAATGAAGGGGCACGGATGTTTGTAGGAGCATATCCTCCAAAAGAGTTTGCTCTTGAAGTCTTGAGAGCTATAGGCAAGCTTTAGAGTTTAGAGTTTCTCCAACTTAGTATTTTTTCGTAGAAGTTCCTTGCAGCATCTTCAGGATTATAAGCAGAGTATATTGCCCTCCCTACTATGATGTAATTTGCACCTGCCTCTAATGTCTCTACTACATCTCCACCCTGTGCACCAACTCCTGGTGAAATTATTATTTTGTCGTTGAACGTTTTCCTTAAATCTTTGATGATATGTGGTCTGGTTGCAGGTGCAACTATTCCGTCGATGTTTACTCTCTTTACAATGTCCACAAGGACTTCATAGACCTTAGAAAAGACACTCTCAACCCCCTTATGTGTCATGTATATGAGAGCAAATGTCGTGCCGTTGTATGATCTCGCTACATCAACAACCCTCTTAAGCGTGTACTCTCCAACAAAGCTGTGAACAATGATTCCAGCTGCTCCTCTCTCAAATGCTTTTCTAGCTATAATTTCAGAAATCTCTGGAATATCTGCTATCTTGAAATCGCATATCACGGGGGCATATTTTGTAATTTTGCTTATTATTTCCATTCCGAGGGATAAAACAGCTGGCCAACCAATTTTATAGGCACTTACATAATCTTTAGTACTTTTTACGACCTCTAAAAGATAGTTTTCATCTTCTATGTCTAAGGCGACAATAAGCCCATAGTCGTCAGGCTTTAGACGCATATCTAGCCCTCCATACCTCTGAGATTACTTCCCTTACATAGTAGGCTGCAAGAATGGACGTTATTCCATTATCGTAGGGGGGAGCTACTTCAACAACATCAAATCCTATTAACTTACTCGAAAGGCGCTCTATTATCATGGACACTGTATAAGGATCTAGTCCCAGTGGCTCAGGTGTTCCGACGCCTGGAGCATAGGCAGGATCTATGCCATCCATATCGAGGGTTAAGTATATGAACTTGCCCTTGGATGCCCTTTCAATCTCGTTTAGTACTCTATGCATTCCAAGTGTTCTTATATCAAGAGGGCTATACACTAAAAGATTAACACCCCTAGAGGTAACCTTATCAAAGAACTCTATTTCCTCTGAAGAGAGTGATCTAACGCCAATGATAGCTATGTTCTCAGTTCCAACTAACTCAGAGATCCTTTTCATGACACACGCATGGGAGTACTTGTCTCCTAGGTACTCATTACGAAAATCTGCATGAGCATCTATGGACACAACGAAAAGATCTTTTCCCTCTTTAGTAATTCCCTTTACTGCTCCCACAGTTATTGTATGCTCCCCTCCTAATCCTATTGGAAACTTATTTTCTGACACTATTTTACTTACAGTGAACTCAACGGCTTCAATCATAGATAAGGAATCACCAAACTCTCCTATGTTTCCCATGTCATGAATTGGCACATTTCTTAAGTCTATTTTGTTTTTGAAGAAGATACTCTCATAGTTATAAGAAGCCTTTCTAATCTCATCAGGGGCAAATCTCTGGCCTACTCTAAAAGATGCAGACCTGTCATAGGGAACTCCATAGATGACAAAATATGCATCAAAAAATGTAAAAAGAGCGTCAGCAAAAGTTGTCATGTGACTCAAGCCCTCGTGATCTTTGCCTTACCCATTGACACTATGTACTGAACCTCCTTTCCTGGTTGAAGTCTTTCTCTAATTTCTGGATCATCTGGAATAGGGAGCTCAAGGGTCTCATATGTGTCTAAGTCCATGATTTGAACAGTGTCCCCCATTATAGCTATCACCTGGCCTTGTCTTTTATCCACTATTGGAACCTTGACCTTGTCCTTTACAGGAGCAACTATACTTCTTTTCTGACCATCAAAGAGTCCTATGGCAACTATTCTAGCCTTAGCATCTCCGTGTTTTCCTGGTTTGGATATACTCATCTCAACGATCCTACAAGGCTCGTCGTCTATGACTATATACGCACCAGTTCTAAGCTCTCTGACCTCTTTCATTGTGAATGACATATCGTTCACCTCCTAACAACTATCTTAGATATTACCACAACACGCTCCAAATTTAAGCTAACTCTGAGCGCTGAAGTACTAGGTAGGATCAATGCAAGGAAACTACTTCAGATATATTCCCTTAGTACTTAACGCCTTGAGGGGATTCAACCTCGTATAAGGCTACTATTCTAGGTTACCTTGGAACTTCTTAAATATTTTTTGATACTGTGTAATAAAATGCTAAGAGTTTCCCATTTAAGATCATAAACGTGTCTAAGAGGAATAAATTTCTGTGCACTAATATTTTTAATGCTCTTTATTTATTAATTGTTCTGTTTAGCCTACTGGATTATTTAAGTGATTGTACATGAGCAATCTTAGGCTGGATGAGATAGATTTGAGAATTATATACCTTCTTAGGAAGGACTCTAGGATTAGTATATCTGATATTGCAAGAATATTAGGAATTAGCAGACCAACAGTATACTCAAGAATAAGAAGATTAGAAGACAGTGGAGTTATAAAAGGATATACCATAAAGCTTGATAAAGAAATAGAATATGGATCCAATCTTGTTATATTACTTATTAAAACTAATGACATTAAAAAGGTAACAGAGAGCATAAGGGCTATTGAAATATTCAGACTAGCAGGGGGCAGAAATTTTTAAATATAGCGAAGTATATCTTTTTATAGTGAAGTGTAGCGTATGAGTGAGAGACTGCTACCACCTAGGGAGGTTTGTAAGAGGCTTGGTATTCATTTTGTTACTTTGAAGAGGTGGATTTATTCTGGCAAGATACGTGCTGTTAAGACTCCTACTGGTAGATGGATGATTCCGAAGAGCGAGGTAGAGAGAATCATAGGTGGAAAAGCAGAAGTTAAAGAAGTTAGATCCGTTATCTATGCTCGTGTCAGTTCCTCAGACCAGAAGTCAGACCTTGAAAGGCAGATACAGTACCTTACACAATACTGTAGTGCTAAAGGATATAGAGTAATAGATGTTCTAAGCGATGTTGCAAGTGGACTTAAGACTAACCGTAAAGGCTTAATGAAGCTCTTCAACTATGTAGTAAACAAACAAGTAGACGTAGTTGTAGTTACCTACAAGGATAGACTTACCCGTTTTGGTTTTGAGTATCTAGAGTACTTCTTTAAACAGCATGGTGTAAGGATAGAGGTTGTCTATGGAAAGGAGCCTAAAGATGCTTATCAAGAGTTAGTTGAAGACTTGTTAGCAATAGTTACCTCATTTGCTGGTAAGCTCTATGGTGTGAGGAGTCATAGGAAAAAGAAGCTTGTTGAAGGCTTAAAAAAGCTTTTAGGAGAGGTTGAGAAGAATTGCTAGAGTAACAAGGACTGTTATATTGAGGAGCGTAAAGCCACTAAGAAAGGTGTTTAATATATTCGTTGAGCTTGAGGGCATGTACCGCAACATGGTTGAACAATTAACTATGTATGCTGTTAGTAACAATATTAAGAGCTTCACCAAGCTAAAGGCTTTGAAGTACTGTGAGATGAGGAGTCTCTACCCACAGCTACCATCACACTACGTTTATACCGCTTGTCAGGACGCTAGTACTAGAGCCAAGAGCTTCCTAAGGTTGAAGAAACTTGGATTAGCTAGAAGAGAGTACCCAGAAGTGAGGAGTGTTAGTATCTGGCTTGACGACCATCTATGGAAACCCGATGGATACACCTCGATTAAAATAGCAACTCACAAAGGTTGGGTAGTAATAGATTTCGAGCCTCATAAACAGTACTGGAAATACATTAATCGTGGTTGGAAGTTAGCTAGTGAAGCTAAGATAAAACTGGATAGAAAGAACAGACAATTAGTAATTTACCTGACTTTCGTCAAAGAAGTTGAAGAATTCAAGCCTAGAGGCTATCTGTCTGTTGATGTGAATGAAAACAACACTGCTATGTTAGTTGATGGGGTAGCTTTTCTCTTTGAGACTGATATGGAAAAGCTTGTTCTTGGCTATTATTATCGTAGGAAGAGAATACAGGAGAAGTATGACGGGCTCTATGGTGTAAAATCTAGGATTAAGAGGAAAGCTTTGAGGAAGCTTAAGGAGAGGAAAAAGAAACAAGACATAAGGTGGAAGATAGCGAATATAATTGTTAAAACTGCTTATGAGAAACAATATGCTGTTGTTCTTGAGAAGCTTGGTAAACATGTAGCTAACAACATGGTAAAGAGAATAAAAGACAAACAGCTAAGACATAGGATTTTCCAAGCTTCTTTCAAAAGTGTCCAGAGAGCTATTGAAGAGAAAGCGAAGGAACTAGGTGTACCAGTAATCTATGTTAATCCAAAGAATACCTCAAAGTTATGTCCAATACATAATACTCCAATAGTCTACAATAACGGCTCTAGGGTAGGTAAATGTAATAAAGGTTGTGAATTATGGCATAGGGATGTCGTTGCTTGTTGGAATCTCCTTCTTAAAGCCCTGCGGAGTGATGGGAGCTATGCTCTAAACTCCGCAGGAAGCAACATAGATGTGAGGCTTGTGCCGTTAGCCTCGAATGCCACCCATGACCCCATATGGATAAGTAAGTCCCTATGGGCGAGGTGGAAGTCCCTACCGCAGATACATTATGCTATAGTTTTAGATAGAATGAAGCGGTAGGGACAAACGGTAAATATTTAGTTGTGGCTAATATAGAATCCATTTCTGAATTGAAATCCATTGAAGAGTCAGATAATGTAGAGCTTCTGGAGATATCACCTATAATAGAGGTTATTGAGGGGGAGAAAGCTCTTCCAATAAAAGTGAAGTTTAAGTGTGATTACTGTGGTAAGGACATCATTGAGGATCCACATGTTTTTTATTTAGGAAGCAAAGTTTACTTTTTCTGCTGTAAGACATGTCTTAGAGAATTTAAGAAACTGGCTAAAAGAGGAAATGTTTAGTAGTGTCTCTTTGGCTCCCTCCCTGCCTTAAAGGTGAAGATCTCTTAGCGCCGAATTGTAAAGTATCCGGATAACATCTTAAACATAATAACATAAAAAACTTAACTAAATTTTGCTATGTTGTAAACGTACACCCTATATTCTAAGAATCGCGTTCTTATAGGTTGATACTAAATTAAAGTTTACTACTATTGTAAAAGCCCTTTGTTAGAGAGTTATAACACTTAAAGGAGGGCTTCTAATGGAGACTTTTTGGAAACCTAGATCCTACAACCTCCTCCTACCATGGTGTGGAGAGCGATGGAGATTGTCCTCACGTATAAGATGAAACATGACTGGGACGTGAAGGATCTCCTCCGCTTTAGGAAGTATCCCGTCCTGATCTCCCTCTCATGAGTTATAATCTGGATGAATTCGCCATTTGGGAGGGATATTGTCACGTTGTTCTCGTTCAAGTCAACGCCGATGAAATCCCTTGGATCTCCTACCTCGATGCTCTTGGAGAAGACAACATTGATGAACACTCCCCTCCGCGTCCTCAATAGCCATGCTTGCCCAATCCTCCATCCCCTGAACTTCTCGTGATATTTCGCTGGATAGAACTCTAAAGCAATTCTTCCATCCTGCGTTGATAGTTTCACAATTCTTCTTTCGAGGTAGAGCCTGAACAAGTGATCATCGAGCATTATCACGTCCTTCTTGAAAACAGGCTTTCCTTTTGCCTTCTCTCTACGTCTTCTCTTACGGTA
>Ga0190313_1001081_pt1 | contig 14929 bp, 15 predicted proteins | sample 4870071011_MG_FD_169989 | JGI IMG/M metagenome (GOLD analysis project Ga0190313, IMG submission 169989) | Hydrothermal vent sediment bacterial communities from Southern Trench, Guaymas Basin, Mexico - 4870-07-10-11_MG | ecosystem: Environmental > Aquatic > Marine > Hydrothermal vents > Sediment ...
GCATTACACTTCCCTTTTGGACGTTTCTATGGACTTTAGCATAAATGTATTTTCCTCTTCCTGTGTTTATTCTTAAGAAAAGTTTCCCATCTATGAAAGCAAATCTCAGGTTCAAGTTTCCTTTCTTTGTCTTGTCCCCTCTTGAGTAAGCTGTCCCCTGTCTTTTCTCTTTCCATTCTTTTTTAAGTTTTTCTCTCCTCTTTCCTGTAAGATGTTTCCTTTTTAGCTTCTCAAACAGTTTCCTACTTCCAAAAATAACTTTCTTAGAGTTCTGACCTCTTTCTTTACAGCTTCTTAAAACTTCATTAGCTTTCATAATAGCATCATCACAGTATCTTGAATTGAGAGGAAATACTTTTTGCAAATGTTTCTTTAGTTCCTTTCTGTCCATCCCTTCAAGGAGTCTGTTGTATGCATACCGTACGCACGACGAAAAGTTTCGTAGAAGTTCCAATACTTCTTTTGCTGTTTTAAACTCCAGTCTGCATGAAAGAGTTATCATTTCTCTTTTTCCCTTCACGAGAACCATAAACTCCTGCTGCAAAGGAAGTCACTTTGCTATTTCTGAGATTACTTCGTAATTCCAACCTTTCTCCCTTGCAAAGCATTCAAGTCTTTCAATCTGATTTCTTAAATACTCTTCCTGCTTTTTTGTTGATACACGTGCATACAAAATTACATCAGCTTTCTCTATCTCTTCTTCACAAATCCCAAGTAGCTTCTCTACATCCTTTTTCCTATACCTTCTCCTACCACCCGGCGTCCTTACAGGTTGTAAAAGACCCTCCTTCTCCCATTTCAGCAGGGTATTCCTGTGAATACCAAAAAGCTCTTTTATTTGCTGTGCACTTAACAACATTGAACTCATCATACATATTAATGTAGGCTAATGCGCACTATTTAGCAACTGTTGTCAACCTCCCCGCCTTCATATCACCGCTCTATCCACGCCTCTGCAGGAGGTACTCTGCAATGGCTTTCAGCGGCTCAGCGGTATCCCCGTACGGGGAAATAGCTTCAACGGCCTTTTTAACATGCATCTCTGCCGCCTCCCGACTCCCATCAACCCCCAACAAAGCCGGGTAAGTCATTTTATTTTTTTCTAGATCAGAGCCGGGTTTCTTTCCCATTTCCTTAAAATTTCCAACAATGTCAAGCAGATCATCAGTAATTTGAAAAGCCAACCCAAAATGGTAACCGTAATCCTCAAACCTCTTCAGTTCATCACCATCGGCACCTCCCAGAAGTGCCCCAACCTTCACAGAAGCAGTTAAAAGAGCTCCCGTTTTTTTTCTGTGCATCTCTTCCACCGTTGATAAATCCACCTTGCGATTTTCGCACTCTAGATCAATCATCTGCCCCCCTATCATCCCCCTAAACCCAGCTGCTTCGGCAATGATACGCATAACATTCAGAAGCATCGTTGGATTTTCGACCGATGGAGCGGCAGAAGCCATTAGCTCAAAGGCATAGGTGAGCAACAAATCCCCGGCCAGAATGGCAACTCCCTCGCCGAAGACCTTGTGGTTGGTCGGCTTGCCACGTCGGTAATTATCGTCATCCATGGCAGGAAGGTCATCGTGAATCAGCGAATAGGTATGAATCATCTCCAATGCACAGGCGATAGGAAGCAGGGCATCAGACGAACCTGACACGGCATCATGCGCCGCTATGCAGAGTATCGGACGGATCCTTTTGCCTCCTGCAAAAAGGCTATAGCGAGCTGCTTCCACAACCTTGGATTCCAACCCTGAAATTGGCGGAAGATATCTGTCCAAGGCCTCGTCCACTACAGCCTTTTGTTCTGCCAGATAACACTTTAGATCGAAAGCCATGATATCACCCGTCAATTTCGTCATTCGAAGCCTCAAATGGCTCCACCTTCCAGGCTCCTTTGCTATCTTGAACCAATTTTTGCACGATCTCCTGCGCTTCGTCTAGCTTCTTTTGACAAAGCGCTATAAGCTCCATACCCTCGGCGAACATCTCGATTGCCTTCTCAAGGGGCAACTTACCCTCTTCCAGTTGTTTAACTATCTCTTCAATACGCTCTATAGCCTTTTCAAGTTGAAAGGAAGCCTTTTTTGACCTTTTCGCCACCCCGCTTCTCCTCCCATTCCTTACGACTTCTCAAAACCAGGCACTCCAGCTTGCCTCGAGCCGGCCGTATTTCCACAGTATTTCCCGGAATCACATCCTCGCTTTCACGAACAATTTTGCCATCCGATTTCCGGTAAACAATACAGTAACCTCTTTCGAGAACGTTATAGGGACTGAGCATGTTTAACAAACTCTCCAGGCTCTTTAGCCGCGTCTCCGTTGTGGTAAGCTTGTTCGACATAGCATAACGCAAGCGATTATCAAGATTTTCAAGATGCCGAATTCTACCATCTAGCTCCTCAGTTCCAAATGTCCTCAGCAATCTTTCCCTCAAGAGTTCCACCTCGGAATGCATACCATTCAAAATCCTAATCATCGTCTTGATGAGCCGCTCCATTCGGTCATCGAGCCACAACAATCTGTCGTCCAGCATACGTTGCGGGTCCTTGAGACTCTGTTTGAGATGACCAAGCCTTTGCCCATAGAGTTCAATCCTGTGAGAAATAGCCCTTATCAGCACCCCGGCAACTTCTCTTAACTTGCTTTCGACCTCTCTCTGACGCTTTACAATCCATTCAGCTGCTGCCGTAGGCGTGGGAACCCTCAGGTCGGCAACCAGATCAGAAATGGTAAAGTCAATCTCATGCCCCACCGCTGATATGGTCGGAATGGTGCAATCAGCAATAGCCCTAGCAACAATTTCTGTATTGAAGGCCAATAGGTCCTCCATGCTTCCTCCGCCTCGTCCCACTATTACCACATCCCACATAAATTTTGACTGCATCACGTTGGCCAACCCAAGAGCATTGGCAATGTCGGCAGCTGCCTCATCGCCCTGTACCTGAACAGGCGCTAAGGTAACTTCTGTGGCAAATGGAGCACCACGGAGCACTCTAAGGATGTCCCGAATAGCCGCTCCCGTGGCCGAAGTTATTACGAGTATTCTCTGGGGACAGAAAGGCATAGGCTTTTTACGGTTATCCTTGAAAAGCCCTTCAGCTTCAAGTTTTCGCTTTAACTTTTCTATTTCTGCCTGAATTGCCCCAATTCCTCGAGGCTCCATGTGTTGAACAATAATTTGATATTCTCCCCTAGGTTCATAAACATTTAGTCGGCCTATGCACAGAACTTCCATTCCGTTTTCTGGCGTGAACTTGATTCGGGTTCGATTTGCCCGAAAGCAAACGGCTCGTATCTGAGCTTTCTCATCCTTCAGCGTAAAATACATGTGACCAGATCTGGGAGTGCTGAGATTGGATAGCTCTCCGACTACCCCGATAAAGGGAAAACCAGTCTCAAGAAGCTCCTTTATTTGCGCCGTGAGCTCGCTAACCGTGAAAACGAAAGGCCTACTATCTTCTGGTTGCTCCCCTGCAAAATCCAGCAACTCAAAATCCATCATGCCCCCTACTGGAACAGCTTAGGATCCATGGCATCTCTGAGGGCCTCTCCGACCAGATTAAAAGCCGTAATGGTTATGAAAATCGCCAGCCCCGGAAACAAAGTAAGCCACCAGGCAAACTCTATGTAATCTCTGCTCTGACTCAGGATGTCACCCCAGCTTGGTGTTGGCGGCGGAACACCAAACCCAAGAAAGCTCAGACTAGACTCTGTGAGAATAGCCCCCGCTACCCCAAAAACTACCGAAACCAGTACCGGACTCATGGCATTGGGCAACATGTGCAAAAAAATGATCCGCCGGTGAGAAGCACCCAATGCCTTCGAAGCCATAACAAAATCCAATTCCTTGAGCTTCAAAAATTCAGCCCTCACAAACCGGGCAATACCCGTCCAACCAGTTATCCCAATAACAGCCATGATATTGTAAATGCTTGGCGGCAAAAAAGCTATAATTGCAAGTATAAGAAAAAAGGTCGGAATAGTCATCAATACCTCAATGATACGATTCACCACATCATCCACTATGCCCCCGAAATATCCGGCCATGCCACCAAGAACCACACCTACTGCTGCCGCAATACCTACAGCCACAAATCCAACAGAAAGCGAAATCCTGGCTCCGTGAATCATACGACTGAGCACATCCCTTCCCCGGTCATCTGTCCCTAGCCAGTGTCTTGAACTGGGTGGGCTGAGTATTTCAAAAAGATTGTATTCTGTTGGGGAATAGGGAACGAGTGGCCATAAAGCCCACCCGGATCCGGGATGTTCAAAGCGCTGAAAAGGATGCCAATCCTTGTGCTTCCTGATTTTTTTCCAATCGAGGATGTTATCCTGCTGAAAGATCGGGAAGAACACCCGGCCATTTAAACTGGCACAAAGAGGCCTATTATTGGCAAGCAACGGTGCAACAACAGCAACAAAGCCTAAGAACAATATAAGATAAAGCGAGAATATGGCAAGCTTATGCTTCTTAAAACGCCACCACACCATTGACCAGTAAGACGTGGGATATCCATCACGAGATGGCATACTTCGCACCTACCGATATTGAATTCTGGGATCGAGAAGGGCATACAGAATATCTGACAGCAACAGACCAAGAAGTGTCAGTATGGCCGAAATCGTTGTAAGAGCCATTATCACAGGATAATCTCTGGACAGGACGGCTTCAAATCCCAGCTGTCCCATGCCCGGTATGGAAAAAATGTTTTCTATTATGACGCTACCGCCAAAAAGTGCCGGGAGGAGATAAGCCGCAAGCGTAACAATGGGAAGTAAAGCGTTTCTGAAAGCATGCTTCATAATAACGGTTCGTTCACTCAGTCCTTTCGCTCTGGCTGTGCGAATGTAATCTTCGCGAATAACCTCGAGAAGCTCCGATCTCATTAGCCGAGACAGATAAGCCCACCCACCGTAGCTCAAACAAAAAACGGGCAACACAAGATGCCACATTCTGTCCAGTAACCATTTCCAGAATGGCCAGTGGCCAGCTCCTATTGACGATATTCCATAAACGGGAAAAACGTCCCAATATTCACCACCCCCAAACAGCATTATTAACATCACAGCAACCCAGAAATTTGGCAGAGAGTAAAGAATAAAGAATAGAAGCGTAAGCAGTTTATCCAACCATGTGTCCGCTTTAACAGCGGAAAATACCCCAACAGGTATGGCAACGATGTAGATTAGCAAAATAGACAGTATATTGAGCTGCAGGGTTACTGGCAGCCTTTCTTTTATTTTATCCCAAACCTTTCTGTGATCTTTGTAAGAACGGCCAAAATCAAAGGTTATTACTCGCTTTACCCACATCAGGTACTGAACAGGAATTGGTTTGTCCAGACCGTAAAGTTTTTTTGTTTCTTCGATAATTTTCTGAGCGGTTGCCGTATCGGCTATCTGTCCTTCAGCAGTGAACTGAAGCTTCATTAAGATCGGATTTCCGGGTGCAAGCTGGATTATAATAAAGGTAATGAAAGTAATGCCTATAAAAGTTGGAACGACCTGAATAAGACGCCTCGTCAGATAAGCCTTCATAACTTACGGCTCCCTGTACTTTTGTAAGCTCAGAGGCACCCACCATTCCTTCGGATCAAGACCCATAGGATAGACACGGACGTTTCTAAACCTTCTATCAACGGCTACCAGAGCTTTCATGGTGAACAGAAAGGTGTATGGCTGTTCGTAGTGCACAATCTCGTGAAAACGATGGTAAAGGGCATGTCGCTTTTCCGCGTCGAATTCGCGCCTTGCCTCCTCAATTATCCGATCAGCCTCATTATTGACAAAACCAACAAAATTCGATCCCTTATCAGCCTGTGACGAATGCCACACTTGATAAGGATCCGACTCCCAGCCCAGGCTCCATCCCAAAGTGCAAGCATCAAAGTCCCGAGACTGAATCTTCTGTATAAAGGTGGCCCATTCGAGTTTCCTTATACGCATCTCGATGCCCACATCTCTCAAGCTTTCCTGAAGAATCGTTGCCAGTTGTTCGGCAAATCTAGAACCGGCGGATATGAGGAACTCGAAACGAAAAGGCATACCATCTTTATCGCGAATTCCATCTCCATCATGATCAACCCATCCAGCTTCCTCAAGAAGCTGGACGGCCCTGTTGGGATCGTAAGGATAAGGCCTTACTGAGCGATCGTAATCAGGGCTATTGACATAAAACGGCCCGGTAACAATCGTACCGAGACCGAAAAGAAGCTTTTCCAGTATAGTTTTACGGTCAATCAACATGGTCATAGCCTGCCGAACGCGTCGGTCCCGGAACCATGGTTTTCGCATGTTCCATCCAATGTAGCTGTATTGAGGAAGGTAATAGCTAAGTTTACGAAAGTGAGCGCGAAATCGCTTACCTCGAGTCTGATAAACCCACTGAATCGGCCTCAAGCCCATAAGATCAAGACCGCCCTGTTTCAACACTTGCAGTGCTACGGTAGAATCCGTTATAAATTTGAAAACTATCTTCTTTAGATATGGTTTGTTCCCCCAGTAATCATCATTGCGAACAAGCACAATTTCCTTGCCCGTCTCCCACTTCGCAAACCGATAAGGTCCGGTGCCTATTGGGTGTCGGCCTATGGGGTGGGCGTTGAAATCATCGCCGGGTTTAAAGAGGTGTGCCGGCACAATCGGAATGCCTCCACAAAACTCAAGTGCCAGAAAATAAGGACGGCGGTAGAAAAATTCAACAGTGTAATCGTCCAGAGCTTTAACGTTGATTATGTCCTGGTAATAATTTCGCAAATGAGCTGCATCAACTTTAGGATCGCGAATTCTTTCAAAACTGAACACGACATCATGCGCCGTAAAAGGATGGCCATCGTGCCATTTAACCCCTTTTCTCAAGTAAAACCTGTAACGAAGGTGATCCTCAGAAATATCCCAGTGAGTAGCCAGCTGGGGCACCAGCTTAAGGGTTCGTTCATCCCTTTTTACTAGTGTTTCATAGATGTAGTCGTTCACCCTTGAAGCGTACACATCAGTTGCCGTTATGGGATTGAGTGTACCGGGTTCTGCCCCCATATGGATAATGAGCCAGTCTCCAGGCACAGGTTCATCGGCACTTGCAAAAACAGGGCTGAAAAGAACCAGGAAAAGAAGTAACATTTGTTTCCCCTTGCCACCGCCAATCCTGCTCAACAGGGCAAAACCTCCAACAAGCAGCACCACAAAAAGAACAGACAGCAAGTTTATGTACTCCTTGATCCATTCGCCTATAGGAGCTCCAAAAAAGTAAAAAAGCGTGCCGATCAGAAAAAACCGTCCGCCTCGCCCAATTAACGACGCCACCGCAAATCTTTTTAAATCCAGCAGAAAAGCACCTGCACTTATGGTAAACACCTTGTAAGGAATGGGCGTAAACGCAGCAATCCCAACGGCCCATACGTCGTAACGCTGATAGTAATCTTCAACAAGCTCTCTTTTCCTGCGAGAAACGAATTTCACAAGTAGCGGCCTTCCCCCATAATGACCAATCCCGTAACCAAAAAACCCGCCCAAGACCGAACCAATGGTGCATATAACGGCAAAGCACAGTGAGTTGTAAGGAGCCGCAATACACATGGTTATGAGCAAAACATCCGGGGGAACGGGAAAGAAAGAAGACTCTGCAAACGCCAGCAATCCAAGGGCAATCTCAGCATAAGGTGTCTTTGACCATGCCAGAACCCAGTTAACTAGATTGTGAAAAATTTCTATCATTATAGCCCAATCTCAAGTCCTTATAAAAATAAAAGCCCGACTAACCCCAGCAACCAACAGTAATAAGCAAAACGATGGAAAAAACCGCTTCTAATCAATCTGAGCAACCATACCAAGGCAACGTAGCCCACCACAAAAGCCGCTAAAAACCCAGCAACAACCGATTTTATATACTGTGCCCCAAAGTCCACGTGAAGTGATTCCAACAGGAATGCTCCTGCAACCGCCGGAATAAAGAGGAGAAAAGAAAATCGAGCGGCAGCCTTTCTTGAACATCCCGCCATAAGAGCAACCGAAATCGTAATACCAGACCTTGATATTCCTGGGGCTAGAGCAAAAGCCTGAAAAAAACCAACCAGTATGGCCTGTCGCCACGAAATCGTGTCTTCAACTCGATTGCTAGCTTCGAAAAACCTGCTGGCAAAAAGTACACAACCGGTTATGATCAGATTCAACGAAACAAGCTTGGGATTTGCAAACAGTTGTTCCACAAAAGGACGAGCTGTAACACCCGCAACGGCAATTGGGATTGTGGCAACCGCTATTTTCAGAAACTCGGTATCTTTTAGGACGGCCAAAGAATCTTTGCTTCTGAGAGATGTAAATACTTCGGACAGCAGGGTAACGATTTCGGATCTGAAAACTATCAACACAACCAGCAGAGTTGCAACATGCAGGAAAACATCAAAAAAAAGATCCGGTTCTCTGAGCCCCAGTAGGAATTGCCCCAACACAAGATGACCGGAGCTGCTTACGGGAAGAAACTCAGTAGCACCCTGAATAACGCCCAGTACAACCGCAGAAATCGGGCTCATCTGAAATTCTCCTTCTTAGGGAGCAACAATAGAACCATTCCACGATACTTCATTCTGCCCGCCAAATTTCCCGCATCATCACCGGTTCCAAAAAACAAATCAATCCTGAATGGACCGCGTATCGCTCCGCCGGCATCCTGATGCAAGACCCAGCCGGCAAATTGACGAACCCCACCTTTAACACCAGGTACCAATGTGATTACATAGCTTAAGGCACCTCTGGGATAATAAACCGGATCACTGGCTATTGATCTCATAGGAGTAAGCAAAACATTAATACTGCCTTTCGGTCCCTCGTTAACCCAGCGGAAGAATACGTAACTTTCGTTTTGCCATAACACTTCCCACATCCGGTCGGAGTGTTTCCGAAAATAACTCTTTATGGCCTGCATTGACATATCCTCTTCTGTCATAAATCCTTGCTCTATCATGTATCTGCCAATGCTCCGATAAGGTCGGCCATTGCTACCAGCGTAACCCACGCGACGCACCGTCCCATCCGGCAAACGTACCACACCAGATCCCTGAATCTGCAGGAAAAAGGCATCAACAGGATCTTTTACCCAGAAAAGGGGCTTCACGTTCGCGATAGCTCCGTTATCTATATCTCGCCGAGTGTAATAAGGAACCAGCCGCCTACCATCTAGACGACCAGATATCGTGGAAATTCCGCAATTTACACCAAAATCCTTGAGATTTACCTTTATGAGATCCGGTGGAAGAGGATAAAGTGGGTATGAAAATTTCGGTGTTCTGACCAGGCTGCCTTCAATAACAGGTTCATAATATCCCGTAAAGAGCACCCGGTTTCCATCCACGGAATAGGTATAAAAATCGAAAAGAGTTGATAAACGCTGAAAGTTCAGACTGTCACTATCAAGGAGCCTTAAAAAGCCCTGCAAAGATCGTATGAAATCTCCTGTGCTGAAGAGAGCCGAAAGAGAAGCAATCGAGATTTGTTTATTTTCGGGAAAGCGTTTGAAGTAGCCGATGCTTCGCTCAACAGCTTTTTTTAAAGATTCTCGCGATTCGGTATCGAAAAACCTGATTTTTTTCAAAAAGCGGGGATCCAGCTGAACCAGGCTAGGTTTGGGAGGCGCTTTTGGTTTGGGTGGAGGCGGTGCAGGTTTTTGAACACAACCTAGCACCGCTATGAATAAGCAAACTATCGTACCGGCACAGAACCGGACAAGACAGTGCTTCATGAAACATCAGGTTCCCATTTCCCACGATTGCAAATATTTTTCCTGCTCCTCCGTGAGGGTGTCTATTCTGATACCCATGCTGGACAGCTTGAGCACAGCTATTCTTTTGTCAATTTCTCTGGGCACAGAGTAAACCTTCTTATCCAGAGAAGATCCATTGTTCACGAGGTATTCAACGCACAATGCCTGATTAGCAAAGCTCATGTCCATCACACTGGACGGGTGACCCTCGGCAGCTGCAAGGTTTACCAGTCTTCCTTCGGCGAGAACATAAATGCGTCTGCCGTCTTTAAGCTCAAATTCTTCGACAAAATCGCGAATTTCTCGCCGGTTTCCTGCAATCGATGCAAGCCCATCAAGATCAAGCTCGACATTGAAGTGACCGGAATTGCAAACTATTGCACCATCTTTCATAACTTCAAAATGTTCCTTCCGAATGACGTTTATGTCACCAGTCAAAGTACAAAAAAAGTCACCAATCCTGGCGGCATCAGCTATGGGCATGACTTCATAACCATCCATCACAGCTTCAAGAGCTCGAATAGGATCAACTTCTGTAACCACAACTCGGGCACCCATCCCTCGGGCCCTCATAGCCACCCCTCGTCCACACCAACCATAACCGCACACGACAAACACACTTCCCGCTATAAGTCTGTTGGTAGCCCGAATAATTCCATCTATCGTACTCTGGCCCGTGCCGTACCTGTTGTCAAACAGGTGTTTCGTATCAGCATCGTTCACCGCAATTATGGGGTATCGTAGCACTCCTTTTTCAGCCATGCTCCTTAAGCGAATCACACCAGTGGTCGTCTCTTCTGTACCGCCTATTACTGCGTCCAGCAGCTCGGTCCGCTCAGAATGAAGTGTGGACACAAGGTCGGCCCCATCGTCCATGGTAATTTGAGGCTTATGCTCAAGAGTCTGATGTATGTGACGGTAATACGTGTCCCTGTCCTCGCCTTTTATGGCAAAAACCGGAATCCCGTCATAGTGAACAAGGGATGCGGCGACGTCGTCCTGCGTGCTGAGCGGATTGGAAGCACACAGCCTTACATCAGCCCCCCCATCTTTGAGGGTCTGCACCAGAAAAGCCGTTTCCGTTGTCACATGCAAACAAGCCGAAATACGAACCCCTTTCAGCGGCTTCACCTCGGCAAAGTGATTCCTTATGCTTTTCAAAACGGCCATGGACTGAGACGCCCACTCGATGCGTTTTTTACCCTTTTCCGCAAGAGAAATATCCCTAATGTCAAATTCCATAATTTGAATCCTCCCGAACATGCCTTCCGATATGCTTCAACAACCAAAGCAAATAGCACATCATCAGCAGCAATAATTATTACAGCCCGGCTTTATCGCGCAGGATATCCACCATATCAGTTTTTTCCCATGTGAAATCAGGATCGTTTCTGCCAAAATGCCCGTAACAAGCAGTTTTTTTGTAAATGGGCCTAAGCAACCGAAGGTTATTTATCATGTTCGCCGGCTTAAAGCTGAAAACTTCTCTGACGATGTCGGCAATTTTGTCGTCGGGCTGAACCACCCCAGTCCCGAAAGTGTTGATCATCAAGCTGACCGGTTCAGCAACACCTATGCTGTAGGCAACCTGAATTTCCACCTTTTTTGCCAGCCCCGCTGCAACAATGTTTTTGGCAACATAGCGGGCCATATAAGATGCCGACCTGTCAACCTTCGTGGGATCTTTTCCAGAAAAGCACCCCCCACCATGACTACCTTGACCGCCATAGGTATCACAAATGATTTTTCTTCCGGTAAGACCGGTATCAGCCATTGGACCGCCTATGACAAAACGGCCAGTGGAGTTAATAAAAAACTTTGTATTGCCATCAATAAGGTGATCGGGAACCACTTTCTTTATGACCTCTTCAATAATGCCTTCTTGCAATGTCTTGTAAGAAACATTAGGGGCATGCTGAGCTGCCACGACAATTGTTTCAACACGTTTAGGCGTTCCATTATCATATTCTATCGTCACCTGGCTCTTTCCGTCGGGTCTTAGGAAGTCAAGAATGCCTGTTTTACGAACTTCAGCAAGCCTTCGAGTAATTCTATGGGCATAATATATCGGCATCGGCATGTACACAGGAGTTTCGTCACAAGCAAATCCAAACATAAGCCCCTGGTCACCAGCACCCATTTCCTCGAAGAGTCCCTCGCCGGGGTTCACTCCTATCGCTATATCAGGGGACTGCTTGTCAATACTGGATATGACGGCACAGGTTTCCCAGTCGAAGCCCATTGAAGAGTCATTATAACCGATCTCTTTAATGACTTGACGTGCTGTGTCCGGAATATCCACCCAGGTGGAAGTAGTAATTTCGCCTGCTATAAAAACCAAACCGGTGGTTACCAGCGTTTCACAGGCCACCCTACAATTTTTGTCTTCTTTAATGATAGCATCCAGTATAGCATCCGAAATCTGATCAGCCACTTTATCAGGATGCCCTTCCGTCACCGATTCCGAAGTAAAAAGATACTTACTCATTGCCATTTTTTGTCGCCTCCTTTGTAAGCTCCATACTATTAAGGGAGTCACTGACGGTTCCCTTTTTCGGATGGGAAAACATGATACCTGTCGGCGGTGCAACCACTCCACCCGAAATTATAAGTTTAAAAGCATCTTCAACACTTATAGCGAGCGGTATAGTCTGAGATTCGGGCACAAGAAGGTAGAACCCCGATGTTGGATTGGGAGTGGTGGGTAAAAATACGTTTATGACTCTCTCCTCCGTCTTGCTCTGAACCTCTCCTCCCGCCGTTCCGGTAACAAACGCCATAGCATATATTCCCTTTCGAGGATACTCAATCAAAACAACTCGTCGAAACGTTTCCTCAGATTGCGAAAAAATCGCAGTGAGTAATTGCTTTACAGCAGAATACAAAGGTCTGACGAGCGGAATCTTGTAAACTATGATCTCCCCGAAGGTAACTATCTTTCCTCCAACATAGTTCTTAACCAAAACGCCTGTGAGGAACACTATAACAACAACCATTACAATACCCAGTCCGGGTACAGGAAAGGGAATGTAAGCCTTTGGATTGAACCTAGGAGGTAGTATATTGAAGACCCTGTCGGCGTGCTTAATGATAAAAAATATCACATAAAACGAAATAGATAGCGGAACGACAGTAAGAACTCCGGCAATGAAATAATTGCGAATTCTTATCTTCAGGTTTTTAAAAAACTCTCTCATTCTTTGGGCTTGTTCCCCGGTCCGAGCAACACCACCTTCGGTTCATATTCTGCCAATTCGGAGTCGCTATACTGAGCATAAGTAACGATTATTATCAAGTCCCCTTTTGCCCCCATCCTCGCCGCGGCTCCATTCAAGCAGATATCGCCCTTTCCAGCAGGTCCAGGAATAGCGTAGGTTTCAAATCGAGCACCATTAGATACATTGTAAACATGAACCTGTTCGTAAGGTAAGATGTCAGCTGCTTTCATAAGTAATTCATCAATTGTAAGGCTACCTTCGTAATCAAGGTTAGCATCGGTAACCTGAGCCCTGTGAAGTTTAGATTTCATCATAGTCCTGGTCATCTTTCACTTTCCCTCCAGCGACAATTACTCAGGATCTGGGAGTCAGCACGATGTTATCAATAAGCCGGGCTTTGCCCACAAAAGCCGCAAGGGCAAGCAGAGCTGGGCCGTTTATTTCATCAAGCTCTTCTAGGGTTTCGGGATCCCTGATCTCAGCATAATCAATCACAAGCCTGTCATCGGGAGCTAGAATAGACCTAACTTCCTGTAAGACCTCAGCAGCCGAAGTTATCCCATTGCTGACCAGTTCCTGAGCCTTCATCAACGACTGATACAATCTAAGCGCCACCTTACGTTCGTCGGAAGACAGATACACATTACGGCTGCTCATTGCCAATCCGTCCTTCTCACGAACAGTGGGATGGCCAAGCACTTCCACATCCATGTTCAAGTCTTGCACCATACGACGTATAACAACCAGCTGCTGGTAATCCTTTTCACCAAAAACGGCCACATGGGGTTTTACGATATTGAAAAGTTTGGCAACCACAGTGGTGACACCTCGAAAGTGCCCTGGCCTCCTTGCACCACACAAAGGCCTGGAAACTTCTGTTACCTCAACATAAGTTTGATAATTTTGAGGATACATTTCTTCGGCCGAAGGAGTAAAAACCACATCAACGCCCACCGACTCGGCAAGCTTTAGGTCCCGCGGAAGGTCTCTTGGATAGCGCTCAAAATCTTCCTGAGGGCCGAACTGAGTAGGGTTAACAAAAATGCTGATCACCAGTATGTCGCCATGCCGGCGTGCCATTTTCATGAGGGCAAGGTGTCCGTCGTGTAGATAGCCCATGGTGGGCACGAAAGCTATCTTTTTTCCGTCTCTTCTCCACTGATCGGCCCTTGCCTGCATGTCCTTAACGGTAGCTACAACGTCCATCTGCTCCTCCTTCAAATGAAAAAAGCCTTCCGCGACCGAAAGGCGGAAGGCTTTGCTGCCTATTTTCCCGTCTCGGTCCCGGAACCATGGGATCCAAGCGGTTCAACCAAACCAAACTAAATTTTCAGAGAAATAATAACAAAGCAACGCCAGATATGTCAAGGAAATCAAAGCTCATAACGAATCCCACCAGGAATGCCTATAAAGAAACTCAACAACCAAAACTATCGTTGAAATATACCACCCTCTGGATTAAATTCTAGATCAAGTTCTGAAGTAAACCACGAAAGGAGGGTTTCACATGGCTGTTAGTTACCCGTCAATTGGGCACAAGGTAATAGCCAAGGTTGTTGATGTAAAAGGCAAGTGTACCATTGGAATGCAGGTTGGTGACGAATTTGAATTAAGCATTCATAAGTGCGGAGATTTCTGCGGGTACTTCTATCACAACATTTTTAACTGGATTTGCATGCTCCAGTTTGGTGGCACCTTTCCTATGGGAGACCCCGATAAGATGGAATGGGTCTGTCCTAATGCTCAGAATCAGGTAAAGATTCAGCTTATAAGACAAAAAGACTGATTCTTTCCCTAGGGGCCTTATAATAGGCCCCTGTGTTTTACGATTAACCATTTGGCTCGCTTCAGTGGAGTGAAATATATAGCTTTCTTCGAATTTGCCCCCTTTAATCGGTTCACGAACAACTTGTTCTTTGGTCAGAAGCTTCCTTCAAAGCCTCCATCCAGCGGT